>QFCE01001573.1_pt1:0-145000 | contig 204980 bp, 174 predicted proteins | sample 5346091 | NCBI WGS metagenome assembly QFCE01 (sample SAMN09062252, study PRJNA434731) | Human gut metagenome, whole genome shotgun sequencing project. | isolation source: stool timepoint A chromium assembly | host: Homo sapiens | collected 2015
GACTCACTGCGCCAACCTGCGATCTTTCAACCTGCGAGATACCGAACCAAGGAGATACCCATGACCGAGCAACAGCTGACCCATATCGACGAGCAGGGCGACGTGCGCATGGTGGACGTGTCGCAGAAAGCCGACACCGAGCGCGTCGCCGTGGCCGAGGGCTTCATCGCCATGCATCCCGAGACGCTCGCGCTTATCGTGGAGGGCAAGGCGGCGAAAGGCGACGTGCTGGCGTGCGCACGCGTTGCCGGTGTCATGGCCGCCAAGCAGACGAGCACGCTCATTCCCATGTGCCACCCGCTCAACATCACGAAGGCGAAGGTGGAGTGCGCGCCCGTGGCGGAAGGCGAGCGCACGGACGGCCGCGTCGGCATCCATGTAACTTGCACCTGCGGCGTCACCGGCAAGACCGGCATCGAGATGGAGGCCCTCACCGCCGCCAGCGTGGCGTGCCTCACCGTCTACGACATGTGCAAGGCCGTCGACCGCGGCATGGAGATCATGGACGTGCGCCTGCTCAAGAAAGAAGGCGGCAAGTCCGGCCTCTGGGAACGCGCTTTCTGATTCTCTCTGGCGTTGCGTGCCCAGCATCGGCTGGGACGGTGCGGTTTCCCTCTCTCGCCCGTGACGACGAAAGCCGGTACCCGTGGCAGAAACGGGGCGGTTTGGTAAACATGATTCATGTGAACAAGTTTGCAGGTTTTCGCCGACCAGGCGTTTTCGAGTCGTTTTTACCTGTGAAGGGCGAACCATGGCTCCGACCGGGCGGGATCGGAGCCTATGGGATTACCAAACCGCTTCGTTTCTGCCATGCGGGGCGGTTTTCTGCGTCACGGGCTCGTGTGTACTCCCTACCTCGTGGAACGCTGCGCGTTTGACGAGTCGACTCGCGGGGCCGGACGAAGCGCAAGCCGGACTCGCGTCGAATCGCAAAACGCGCTGCATATGATCGGTGCGGCGAGAGACGCACGAGCCTGCGATGTCTGCGTGCCTGCGAGCCCGTGCGCTGTCGCCGCACCATGGGGGAGGCTACTCCTCCTCGCTCAACTCTCCTTTCATGAGGCTGCGGGCCACGCAGATGGCGGCTCCGGCGGTGGCGGCGACGCCGACGACGATGCCACCGATTGCGACGGGGTCGCCCGTCCGGGCCAGCTTCTTCGCTTGCGGCGTTGGCGTAGACGTGACGACTTCGGGCGCGAAGGCGTCGGGAGCGGGGGAGGGCTCCGGCGCAGGATCGGGCGTCGGCTCGGGTTCGGGATCGGGTTCCGGCTCCGGGTCGGGCGTCGGCTCCGGGTCGGGCGAGGGATCGGGTTCCGGGTCGGGATCGGGCTTCGCGACGGCGGCGGCCACGGCCAGCTCGAACGCGGGCCGCTGCGCGTAGCCGGCGGCGTACGTCACCGTGTGCGCGCCTTCGACGACGGGCGTGAAGCGGTAGGCGGCGACCCCCTCGGCCTCCGTCCTGACGACGTCCACCGCCGACCCGTCGGGACCGACGACCGACGGGATGCCCTGCAGCTCCCGTCCGTTCGCGTCGGCGAACGGCAGCGGGGGGATGGCGTAGACCTCGCCTGCGGTCGCCGTCCCGATGGCGTCGGCGCTCGGGGGCGCGACCGCCGCCGCAACGGGCGCAGCCGCCACGTAGAGTTCGGCTGCCTGCGCTGCCGTCGCCACGCCGGGCGTCAGCTTCGCGAACGCCACCTTGCCCGTCATGGGCTTCTCCATCTCGCCGTTCGAATTGACGTCGGCTCCTACGAACCAACGGGTCGCCGAAGCGGTGGGCGCAGGGATCGATCCCGGATTGTCCAGCGTCGATACGAGCTCCCCGTTCAGGTAGTAGCTCATGGTGACGCCGTCGTAGGTGGCTAGCACGTGCGTCCAGGCGTTCAGCGGCACAGTGGCTTCGGTGCAGCGGTAGCCCGATCCCGTGTTGACGTAGTGCTGCAGCTGGGGCGCATAGTAGCTGAGGTCCTGGCCGGCGCCTTGCGCGCTGGAGAACAAGTCGAAGTAGCCGCTCGTCGGGTTCGCCGTGAATTGGAACAGCACTTCGATCGTTTCGGCTTGCGCGATGGCCGCGTAATCGTCGGCGGTGAAATCGTATCCTACGGCAGATGAGCCGTCGAACACGGCTACGGGCACGCCGAACGAATCGCTCTCGTAGGTCAGCGTGCCGGTGGGCACGGCGTTGTGCGGCGCCAACGCGGCATCTGCGTGGCTTCCTGTGGAGAAGTCCACGGACAGCAACGGGTTGCCCAGAGCCGGCGTGACCCGGGCCGCCGTGCGGAACGCCGCCTCCCCGACGAGCGTCTCCTTCCCGAACGGGTTCGCGGCGAACACGCGCAGCACGTACGACGTGTCCTCGGCAAGCCCCGCGCCGAACAGCGGACGCTCGAACACCTCGGCGCGGTTCGCCTCGGCCTTGTAGTAGTCGGACATGAAGCGCGCATCGTACACCGCCGTGTCAGGCGCTTCGGCCAAGGCGACTACCGCGCGATACGAAATGACGATGTCGTCTTCGAGCCCGCTTGCGTCGGGCGCCACCCGGGCGGCCTTTACGCTGAACGAGGCACCGTTCGCCGTGACGGACTCCTCGATCACCGCTACTTCGGCGCCGTCCAGCACGAGGGGCGGCTTGCTGCGCGCGGCCATGCCTGCGTGCGTGTAGCGAAAGGCGGTCGTTCCCTTCGACGGCTCGATGACCCACGGTGCGCCGAGGGCGCATCCGCTGCGGAAGTCGAGTCGGTGTACGGACACGGAGTTGGTCGCCGGGTCGATTTCCACGAGTTCGCATTGATTCGCGTCCCAGCCGGCGTTCGGGTGGCCGCCTGCGCTGCCGGTTTCGTCGTGCCCGTCGTTTTCCATCCAGAAGTTATTGGCGAACGTGGCGGTTTGGATGAGCGTGAACCCGTCGTCCTGATAAATGGAGCGCGGGTCCGCCATAGGGATGTGGGTGTGGCCGGAGAAGTGGATGATCTGCGGATACTTCTCGCACAGCTCCTGGTAGAACGCGCCGGACTGCGCCGTGTTGGCATTCTCGTCGAACTGGCCGTTCCAGCTGTTCGAACCCGAGTACCATACGGTGTTCGGGAAAGGGTGATGCGTGAGCAGGAATATGGGCTTGGCCGGATCCTCCGCCGCCGCGGCCGCGCAGCGTTCGAGGATCCAATCGCGCTTCGCTCCGTACCAGCTGTTGTCGTAGCCGCCCGGTTCGGGCGCGACCGCCAGCACGTGGTAGCCTCCTACGGCGAAGTCGGCATCCACCTGGCCTTCGTTCGCACCGCCTGGCATTTGGAACGAACCGGGCACGTTCAGCTCCGAGGCTAGGAACGTCTTGAACGCGTCCTGGGCGTTCTGCTTGCTGCCGCTCCAGTTGTAGTACTCGTGGTTGCCCATGACGATGCCGACCGGCTTGCGTGCGTTAGCGTTTAGCAGTTGCGCGAGCTCGACGTACTGGTCCGGGTGGCCGGTGTCGGCCGAGTCGCCCACGAAGAAATGCGCGTCCACGTCGGGTGCCATGGCGTAGATGGCCGAGAACGCTTCAGGGATCTTGTCGCGGTAGTTGTTGTTCGGGCTTGCGCCGACATGGGTGTCGCTGTGCACGGTGAAGCGGATCTTGTCGCCGGACAAAGGCGGCCAGTTCGGGGCTGCGGGCTGCGTGAACGCGGCTGCGGCCTGCTGCTCCGGAAAGACGAGCATCCCTGCGGCGGCTGACACGCCGGCGACGGCGGCCAACTTGAGGAACACGCGTCGCGACACGCCGAATGTGCCGCGGTCGTAGGCTGACGCGAGCTGTTGGGGATCCATGGTTTCCTTTCGATCGACGGTATGACGCGCTCAATCGTAGGCGAGCCACGTAAGACCCGCGCAAGAAGCACGTCGTGCGAGGGAAAGGATTTGGTAAGAATTTCGCGAAGCCTTCGAGGCGCGGCGAACCGCGCGAACCACGCGCCCTGCCGCGCTGAAAAAGGTCTACCCGTTCACCACGGTGCCGCCGTTCACGTGGATCACCTGGCCGGAGACGTAGCTGGAATCGTCGCTGGCCAGAAAGACGTAGGCGGGCGCCAGCTCGTAGGGCTGGCCGGGGCGCCCCATGGGCGTCGACTCGCCGAAGTGCTTCACCTTGTCGCTGTCGAGCCCGTACGAGGCGGGGTTCAGCGGCGTCCAGATAGGCCCGGGCGCCACGCCGTTCACGCGGATGCGGCGGCTCACGAGGTCTTCGTTCTCGGAGAGCGAGCGGGTGAACGCGGTGATGGCCCCCTTCGTGGCCGAGTAGTCCAGCAGGTTCGGCGAGCCCTGATAGGCGGTCACCGACGTGGTGTTCACGATGGCGCCTCCCTCGGGCAGGTGGGGGAGTGCGGCTTTCACCAGGTAGAACATGCTGAAGATGTTGGTCTGGAACGTGCGGACCAGCTGCTCTTGGGTCAAGTCGAGGATGCTCTCGGCCGGTGTCTGCTCTCCGGCGTTGTTCACGAGCACGTCGAGGCGACCCCATTCGGCCGCGATCCCCTCGACCATATCGCGGCAGAACGCCTCGTCGCCTACGTCGCCCTTGAACACGAGCGCGCGCCGTCCCAGTTCGCGGATGCGCTCGGCCACCGCCTGCGCGTCGTCGTCGGACGAGTAGTAGGCGATCGCCACGTCGGCGCCCTCTTTGGCGAACGCGATGGCCACGGCCGCGCCGATGCCGCTGTCGCCGCCGGTGACGAGGGCCGCCTTGCCGTCCAGCTTGCCTGCTGCCCGGTAGAGGTCGCTTTCCAACTGCGGCTTGGGATCGACGTTCGCGCGCGTGTCGTCCATGGCGTAGCCCGCTTTCGGGGCTTGGGTTTCCAATGCTACGAGTTCCGACATCGAAGTGCTCCTTTCGGATCGGTTGCTTCGACCGCATCGTAGCCGCAGCGGCCTCGTTCGCCTCCGGGCGGTCGTCAGGCGTTGCCGGAGGTTTTTCAGCCGGTTTCCTTCGCCTATAATAGACGCGTCGCGAAGCGCCCGGCGCGCTTCGTCGCTTCAACGACGAAAGGGCGCCCATGCTGTCATCCGAGGGATCCATCCTGCTCATCGCGAACCCTGCCGCTCAGAACGGCAACGGGGCGGCTGCGGCGCAGCGCGCCGTCGGGTTGCTGCGCGCCCAGCTGGGGGAGGACGCGGTCGTGCTCGCTCGCACGGCGGGGCCGCGGCACGCCTCCGAGATCGCCGAGCGCGCCGAAGGCTGCTCGACGGTGATCGCGCTGGGCGGCGACGGCGTCATCCACGAGGTGGCGGGCGGGCTCATGAGGCGCCCGGCTGCGCGGCGGCCGGCGCTCGGCGTGATACCCGTAGGGTCGGGCAACGATTACGCGCGCACGCTGGGCGTCTCGAACAAGGTTGACGAGGCGTGCGCCCAGCTGCTGAGGGCAGAGGCGCGTCTTGCGGACGTAGGGCGCGTGAACGGCCATTGGTTCGTGGAAACGCTCTCGTTCGGCCTGGATGCCGCCATCGCGCTCGACACGATGGAGCGGCGCGTGCGCACGGGTCGCACGGGAACCGTGCTGTACATGGAGAGCGGCATCGATCAGCTGCTGCATCATCTCGACTTGCGGCGCTACCGTGTGTCGTTCGACGGGGGCGAGACGGTGGAGGCGGAATCCGTCACGTTCGCCGTGCAGATCGGGCCCTATTACGGCGGTGGGTTCAAGATCTGCCCCGACGCGCGCATCGACGACGGCCTCTTGGACGTGTGCGTCGCCCATCCGCCCGTCGGCGCAGCGCGCGCCCTCTACATCTTCCTGCGTGCCAAAGGCGGCAAGCACGTTCGTTTCAAGCAGATCGAGCTGCGCCGATGCCGTACGCTGCACCTCGAGTTCGACGAGGCCCCTCCCGCCCAGATGGACGGCGAGCTCATCGAGGGCACCTCGTTCGACATCGCCGTGGAGCCCGCCGCGCTGAACGTGCTCGTGCCCTTCTGAGAAAACGTGCGCTCCACGATAGGGCTTCGCGCAATATGATACGAGGGCATCGCTATGAACCGCCTCCCGTTTCTTGGACAAGGAAGCAAAGTTCGAGAGGCGGGAGGCTCCTTTACGTCGCCGGAGCATGACGGGAAGATGCGCGGATCCGCGGTCGAGCTGTTCGCGAGGGGCGCAAAGGGGGCTGGCCTCCTTGAAGATGGTTTGCCTAGGAGGCAATCTGCTGCTTGTATCTTTCAAGCGATGCGTTCCATCGGTCAAAGGCGCTGTCCGAACGATGGTCGGGAAGTCCGTACTTTTCCGATAAGAGCTTTCCCATATAAGCCGAAACTTTGGTTGCTCCGTCGAAGTTCAGATGGTCTCCTTTGTCGTGCGTATCGGTGCTCCAGTCGATCGGAACCTTGTCGGGCCCCTCGTTCAGGTCGTAATAGTCGACGCCGAGTTCCCGGGCCAGCTCGCTCATGCCGTTGTGTTTGGCCGTGTTCCAATTGACCGTGCTCGGCGTGCTGACGAACACGGGAGTAGCGCCGTTCGCTCTGCAAGCTTCGACCATGGCGGTTATGTACTGGCGGTTCGCAACGTCTACCGGCAGCGCCTCGCTGCTCGGCGTCATGTGATTGACGGCGTCGGCCGGATTCACCCCGCGGTTGACGACGAACCCCTTCAGCGGGTCGCTCCATGTGGCCGAAGGCTTCCCTAAGAAGTCTTGCGCATCCAGGCTCTTCCATCGATCGTGGTATTCGAAGACGGGCAGCTTGTTCTGGAAAAGGCTCAGAACTGCGTCATCCGGCTTGATCGGCGAGTAGATGGAGTTCGTTTCGAATACGACGACCTTGGGCTTTTGGGAACGAAGCGCTTTTTCCAGCAATCGGTACCCGTACGTCAATCGCTGACCCGACGTAGCGCTCACGTACGAGGTGAAGCCATGCTCTTCCCACATCTGCAACGGGGAGAACGAGCTGTACGCCTCGCTGTCGCCGATGAATATCGCATCGAGGGAGCGGCCCGGCTCGCCGAAGATCCCGTTGGCGGCTTCTGAAACCTGGCCGAATTCCTTCTGGTTGTTTTTCGGCTGGACGACGCTCGATACCGCCCAAAGAAGGCCGAGCGTTGCAGCCGCCACGAAAACCGCGGTCGCAAGCACCTTGAAGGCGCTGCGTAGTTTCACTGCTCTCATGCATGCTCCTAAAACTGCGCATACATCGGGTCGACCGGCGTGTAGCCAAGGCCGTAAGCTCCGAACGTCACGGTTCCCACGAACAGAAGAATCACGAGGCTCCATCTCAGGAGCGCGCTTTGCGCAGTCGCCCACTCCCACAAATTGCAGCCCCGCTCCTTCGCTACGCCTACTGCGAGAACCAGCATCATGAACAAGGTTACGATGAGGCCGTCGCCAACGCCGAATCCGATTTGCAACGCCGATCCCGTCGTAAAGGCTTCGATAGTGAAATCGCCCGCAATCCGTCCCATCATGGCAAGCCCCGCCTCAAGCGAGTTGGAGCGAAAGAACAGCTCGCCGACGAAGATGATCGCCAGCGTCCGGACGGTCTGGAACGTTCGATAAGGCCAGCTATTGCGGTCGATGCCGAAGTGCTGCGCCGCACGCGCGCATGGAGGCTCGATCAAGCCGCCCGCCATGATCAGGACGAAGTAGTACAAACCGAAGAAGAGGTACTGGCTGCCGGCGCCATGCCACAAGCCGTTGCCGATCCACACGCAGAACAGCGCAACGGAGCTTGCCAGAAGCGGACCGTATCTGTTTCCGAAACGCTTGCGCGCCTTGGTCGTCAGCATCTTGCATGGCTTGGACAACGAGATAGGGTAGTACACGTAGTCTTTGAACCACAGGCCCAGCGTGATATGCCAACGTTGCCAGAATTCGGAGGCGGTGCGGGAGAAGAACGGCTGCCTGAAGTTTTCGGGCAGCGTTACGTTGAACACGCGGCCCATGCCCAGGGCGACGTCCATCGTTCCTGAGAAATCGCAGTACAGCTGAATGGTGTACAGGATCGCAGCTAAGGCTATGACGCCTCCGTCGTACGAACCGTAATTGTCGAACACCGGCTTCACGAACGCGTTCAGCCGGTCCGCGACGATGATCTTCTTCGCCATGCCCCACATAATGCGCAAGGTTCCTGCGTACAGGTTCTTTCGATTAAGCGGTTCGCCCGCGATAAGGCTGGGCGCAACGTCGTTGTATCTGCTGAGCGGTCCTTCCATGATTCCTGGGAAAAACGCCAGGAACAGCGCCACGTGCCCAAGGTTCTTGTCGGCCTTCGTGCGTTCGCGATACACATCCACAACGTATGAAACGGCCATCAACGTGTAAAACGATATCCCGATGGGCAATGCGAAGCTGGGGATGGAAAGGTCGATCGAAATGCCGAACGCCGCCAGCGTGGAAGCCAGCGACAGCCCGAAGAACCCCGAGTATTTCAGGACGGCCAGAATGCCGATATTGGCGACGACGGCCGCGAAGACGATACGGCGGTTCTTCCGCTTGCAGGCCTCGCGTATCTCGCGTTTGCCCGAGCTGGCTGTCGCCAGTTGCCGGTTCTTCTCTGCAAGGTTGGCGCCCATCATGCGGGCGCACGCGTACACGACTGCCGTCGACAGGGCGACGAACGCGATAAGCGCGCCGCTGAGCGCGAAGAAGAAGCCGTAGCTGGCCAGCAGGAGCACCGCCCACCTAAAGCGCCTTGGCGCCATGCCGTACAACATGACCGTAATCGGCAAAAAGGCCGTGAAGAAAAGGGCGGAATAGTACGACGTCATTAAAATGATTCCCTACTCGAGCGATTCGCGCAGGCTAAGCCTGCTCTGCTTGCAGGCGCGCCATCAGGGAGCATACGGCCTCAACCGAGTTGAAATTGTCGGGCACGATCTCGACGGGGGGTATCTCGACGTCGAATGCATCTTCGAGTTCGGCCACGAAGGCGATCATCGTCAGCGAATCGATGCAGCGCGAATCGACGAGGTCGACGCGCGCCTCATGATCCACGCCCGGGTTGATGTCTTCGAGAATGTCGATAACTTGATTTTTCATAGTCCGTTCTCCTTTTCGTCCTGTTCCGTCGATCTATCCTGCGGCCCGTTCGATGAATTGAACGAGGCCGTTTCCAGCCGATGCCGAGCAATGCGCATATTTCCCGAAACGTCGCGCACGACCACCGACGGAAGATCCCGGCTTAAAAACAGCGCCCGACCCTCCGTTGCGCAGTAGGCGCCTGCCCGAGAGAACGCAAGCACGTCTCCCACGGACAAATCGACGATCGGCGCTTGCTTGGCCAGGATGTCGTTGACCGTGCAAAGCGCTCCGCAGATGTTCCAAGGCTGCGCAGCGCCGGCCGTTGCGCCGACCTTCCTGAAAACCGGGGACTTCATGGCCATCGAATGCCCGTAGTACGAAATCTGATGCATGCCGCCGTCGACGATCGCGTAGTTTTGCCCGCTCGTCGTTTTGACGTCGACGACGCTGGTCAGATACGCTCCGCAATCAGCCGCGATGCTGCGTCCCAGCTCGAGGACGACGTCCCCCTCGAAAGGGAAACCGTCCAGCAGCGTTGCAAGCTCGGCAACGGGTTCGTCCTGCGCGCTGCGAGCCCGCTCCTCGTCCTCGTCGAAGTACTCGACGGGAAGCCCGGGGCCGTATTCGATCTCGTTCAGCTTCACCGAGCAAGCGGCTTCCACTTCGGCCACGATGCGGTGCAGCTTGTTCAACTCTCTATCAAGCTTCTTGAGCGACGTTTTCTGCGTGCCCGAGTAGTACTGGATACCCTGGATGCTGATGAACGGGTCGTCTTTGCAGCCGGCAATCAGCTCTTTCAGCGTGGCGGAGTCTACGCCGAATTGGTTTTCGCTGCTCAGCCTGAAAAGAACGTTCACCCGCCTGCGATACGCGTTAGCGAGTTCGACCAGGTCTTTCAACTGTTGGGAAGACTCGATGGTGAATCTATGAGGGATGCGATCCGCTTGGAACAGATCGTCCAAGCAGCGGCGGTCCTTCCACACGCCCGAAAGCACGATCTTCTCGAACGGCACGCCTGCGTTCGCGCAGATGAGCACCTCGCCCGGCGAGCATGCTTCTACGCAATCCGCCAGAGCCGACGCCTCCCGCACGATGAAGGGGTTCGCCTTCATCGCATAGCAGAGCTTTATGCGAGAGGGGAGCGATGCCCGCAACCGGGTGATTCGGTCGTTAAGAACCTGCTGGTCGAAAAGGTACAAAGGCGTCGGGCATGCATCCAGCGCGTTTTGCAGCGTTGCGTCGTCTATCATCATCGATCAGCCCTCTCGCGCTTCGCCGGTTCGCCGTGCGATTCCAGGAGCATCGCACGGTCCACCTTCCCGTTCTTGTTCAGCGGCATGCTCGGCACTTTCGCGATGCGCGTCGGCCTCATGAAAGCGGGAAGCAATGATGCCGCCCGACCGGGAAGCTCTTTCTCGCAAGCCGTTCCTTCGTAGAACGCGCATAGCCGGTTCTTTTTGGAATCGAAGGCGCATCGGCACCTGTCGACGTCGGAGAACCCTTCGAACGCCTTGTCGATCTCTTCCAGCTCGATTCGGTGCCCTCGGTACTTGATCTGATTGTCTTTGCGACCGCAAAAGACCAGATCGCCCTCGTCCGTCAGCATCGCGCTGTCTCCCGTGCGGTACACGCGCTCGCCGTAAAGGGAATTGAGGGGATTGGGCGCAAACGCCTTTTCCGTCGCTTCTCGATTGCCGATATATCCCAACGCCAACGAGGGTCCTCGCACGATGATCTCGCCTTTCTGGCCCGGCTCGACGATGCGCCGTCCCTCCTCGTCGACCGCCAGGACTTCGCAGTGCCCGAATGCTTTTCCCAGGGGAAGCTCGGCGGCGCCGTCTTTCGCGCGGTCGACGCGATGGTACAGGCAGTTGCAGGTGATCTCGGTTGGGCCGTACAGGTTGACGAACTCGGCGTCCGGCAAAGACGCAAGCAGGGATTTCAAGTGGGCAAGTGGCATTACCTCGCCGCTGAACAGCACTTTTCGAACCGTGGTAAGCGAATCGCTTGTAATTGCGCGAAATGTGTTCACCATGCACAAAGCCGCGACCGCCCAAACCATCACGGTCACGCGCTGCTCGTCCAGAAACTCAACCAAGGCTTTCGGCTGCATGAACAAGCGGCGTGGCACGATGACGAGCGTCGCTCCCACCGCCAAGCTTCCGAAAATATCTTTGACGGACACGTCGAAGTCGAATGGCGCTTGGTTTGCGAACCGATCGCTGCGGTCGAATTCGAATTCCGAAACGAATTCGTCGATGAAGCTGATGATGGCTCCATGGCTGACAACTACGCCTTTGGGGACGCCCGTTGATCCGGAGGTGAACAGAACGTATGCCGGGTCGATCGAAAGCGATGCCGGCTCGACCGCGTCGCGCTGCTGTATCCCGGCGCGCTGGCTATGCAGCTCCTCCAAGGAAACGATCTCGCACGCGTCTTCGAGTTGAAGGCCCCGCAGGGCTTCCTCGTCGGCCACCAAGAGCGGGCTTCCCAATGCCGCGACGATGTGCGCAAGTCGCACGGGGGGAACCGATGGATCGACCGGCACGTAATATCCGGATGCGAACAGCGTGCCCAGCATGATGGCAAGCGTGTCATAGCATTTTTCCACCATGATGACCACGCCCCGATTTGCCACGTCGTATTCGGATAGCGCTGCGCCGTACGCTGCGCTATCGTCCTGCAACTGCTTGTAGGTATAGTTGCCGAACTCGTCGACAACGGCCGTATCGCCGGGCCGCCGCTTCGCGGCCTCGGCCAGATACTCCAGCACATTGCTCTTGGATTTCATGGGAAACCTCTCTTACGTATTTGCCTCGTGTTCCACAGTAAGAGAGCAACCTTTTCGTTTCCTAAACGCTTTCTAAAGGTTTCTTTGGGTTTACCAATAGCCCAATTGAACGCCTCTCTGGTACACCGCCTGCGCCTTTGCGTAGTATCCGTAAGAATTCAAATGGGTCCAGTCTGAGCGTAGCTGCAGGGATATGCAGCCTACGGCAGCATCTTCTGCATCTTCTCGGGTGGGCGTAAGCCCTGCGATCGCCAACCCGTTATCGATGAGAAACTGGCGCATGTTGATAAAGCGGTCGCCGAATTCTGCGGTCAGCGTGGCCTCCCACTCGGTTTGACGGCCGGTCTCGCCCGGCTCGAAAGCCTCTTGACTTGGATCGCCGAACGAAGTTCCGGGGTCGTCGGTGTCGCCGATGATGATGAAGTTCTCGCATCCGGAGTTTTCGATGATCGCATGGTACTGCTCTATGAGCGTTGCGTAATCGCCATCCCAGCCGCCGTTGCTTCCCATTTCCAGCACCAGTATCGTTCCCGTATGCTGTTTTGCCAGCTCGGCCACTTCCTCATCGATGAAGAGGCGCTCGTCCTCGTCATCGGCCTCGATGGCTCCTTGCATAATGCCGATCTCTTCGGATGTCGCGCCCGACACGCCGAAATTGCAGGTGGTCATACCCGTCAGTTTTTGAAGTACGTCAGGATACGACAGATAGCTGGCATCGAAGACGCCGTCGCCGGTCGCGATCACGGCTGGATCGCGACCGGCTCCTTCGGTCATGCTGTCGCCCCAGCAAACTATCTCCTTCGACGCTTTTCCGTTGCTCCGATCGTCTGAGACCAAAACGCGCTCTTCGGGCTCATCGTATCTCGCGTCCGCCAATTCGTTGTCGATCGAATCGTTTTCAGCATGCTTTTCCTGGGTTGCGGCGCATCCCGCCAGTCCGATGTGGCCAAGCAGCAGCGCAAGCAGCGCGACGCAGCGTATCAGAGGATTCTTCATAGCTCTCCTTCAAGCAAAGGACATACGCTTTTCACTATGAAAAGCCATCCTTTGCTTAGGCTGAAGACAGCCTTAAGGTTTCTTAACGAAAGGGGCTATGCCAGCGGAAGAGTCACGACGATCTCGGTTTCGAAGTCTTCTTCGGGCTGAGCTGAAACGGCAATCGTTCCACCCTGCAAATCTATGAAACGTTTGGCGATGGAAAGCCCCAAGCCGGTGCCCTTGCCCGATTCGCGTGCGTCATTGCTGGTCACAAACGGCTCGAACACATGGTCGCGTATGGATTCGGGAATTCCCGCGCCGTCATCCGCTACGGCGATCACCGCCTCGCTTTCAGTGCGTTTGCAGGTCAATCGAACGGTGACGCCGCCAGGATTATGCACGCATGCATTGTTGATCAGGTTGCCAAGCACGCGCGCCAGCAACGAGCCGTCGGCGCGCACCCAAATGGGATCGTCGGGGATTGCCGCGTCAAGGCGGCAGGCGCGCTGTTCGATAGTCGGAAGCATTTCCACCGCAATGCGACGAACCGCTTCGCAAACGTCCATCCGCACAAGCTGAGGGCTGTACGAGGGGTGGTTCGTTTTGGCGTAAAGAAACAGCGAATCGATGAGCTGGGAGGCTTCGTCCGTTTTTTCCTTCATTGCCCTCAGATACTCTCCGGCTTTTTCGGGCGGCACGCATCCGTCCTCGAATGCCTGCGCATACCCCCTTATCACCGTCAACGGCGTTTTCAGATCATGCGAAATATCCGAAACGATGCGCTGCTTGTCGTTTTGCGCGGCCTTAAGCTCCTCCATCAGCTCGAGAAAATTATCGTATGTCGGCACCAGCTCAGCTGGAACGCGATGCATGCCGTCGGGGCTTTCGCCGCCTTCCTTGCATGCGGTAATGGCAGCGTCGAGCGGCTTTGCCGCCCTGCGTATCATTCTCACGAGCACCACGGCGGCAATTGCCGTGAAGGCAACCGCGACAGGGATAGAAGAAAGCCAAATCATCCCGTTTTGGCTGATCAGCTCATCGTATGTTGCTTCGCTCACATTCGAGGAGATAAAAACAAGGGTGCGGGGCTGATTGTCGACGGTAACGTATTCGAGCTTCTGGATAGATTTGTTTGCGCTGAATTCCCCGTTTATCAGGGAAAGCTCCCGCTTGCTCAGCGATTCGCGACCGGCGAACAGGTCGCCTTCGACGATCGTTCCATCAAGCTTGCAAACGCATGAGGACAAGACTATCTTCGAACTCCCGATCCCGCTCATTCCGCATAAGTTTATTTCATACACGGTGCCGTAGCGGGCATCGAAGCGCTGCAAAACCTCGTAGAACACCTGATCTTCTTCGGTTCCGTTGATGATTTCCAGGTCGTTGGCGTCGATCGATTTGGCGACATCGTCATCGCTGGCATAGAGGCGGTTTCCGTTCTGATCGAATATCACCATCTGAGCAGATGGCGGTATCGAGTTTCTCAATTCGTTGAAAGAGTCGTTTTCCAGCGCGACCCTGTTTTCCTCCAGATCGTCGATGGAAGGAAACGCGCTGTTGAGGCGCGAGTCCGCGAGGTAGCCGACAGCCGAAAACAGGCCCATGATCAAGACCGCATAAACAAGCACGATCGACATGCACCGAAACGCCAAGCTGGAAAGCAGCGACTCCACCCCCAGCTTCACCGATGTCGCATCAGCCCTCAAAACGATATCCCAATCCACGAACCGTAACGATATGCGCCGGATTGTTGGGATCGTCTTCTATCTTAGAGCGGATGTTGGATATGTGAACCATGATGCTGTCCTCGCCTCCGCCATGCGAGGAAGCGCTGATCAGTTCATACAATTGCGCCTTCGTGTACACGCGGCCGGGCGAGGAGAACAGTTTGCTGAATATCTTCAATTCCGAGGCCGTAAAGGAAACCACGTTGCTGTTCTTCCGAACGATCAAGGACTCTTTGTCAAATTCTATGGCACCCATGCGCACGACCGAACCGTCTGGTGAAATGTTGCTTGGGCCGCTTGCGGACAATGCATTGCAGCGTCTGAGAACCGCACGAATGTAGGCCAGCACTTCGATCGGGTCGAACGGCTTCGTGATGTACCCGTCGGCACCCAAATCCAAGCCGAGCATCTTGTCGGTGGGCTGACTGCGCGCCGAAATGATGATGATGGGCGCGTTCGAAACCGAGCGAGCTTCCTTGATGAAGTCAAACCCGTTCATTTCGGGCATCATCAAATCCACGAGTATGACGGAAGGGGACTTGCGCTCAAGCAGCTCGAGTCCCAGCTTTCCGTTCGCAGCGGTTTCGACTTGGTAGTCGCTACCGCATAGATAGAGGCTCAGGATTTCGATAATATCCGAATCGTCTTCGACTATGAGAACCGTCTCATTCATGACGAGCCTTTCAAAAGAGTAGCGAGATCACGCTTTGCCCTTGCAGGGAGGGGGAGCGGCTTGGATTCGTATTGCCAGGACGCAGCCCATCAAGATAACGTTCGAGCAAAGAAATACCATGACTGGCGGCCTTGAGGTCATAGGGGGATTGAAAGAACAAGAAATCTCGCACTTTTGCCATAACCTGCGCATTGCATCCGGCAAGCTGCGAGCCGTTGATCGGATCCGTGGAATTTGTTCGCAGGGCAGGCGTGTTGTCGCTGGCGTTGGGATGTGGGTTCGTGTATGGTGAGGGAAACCGGTATTCGGGCTGACGGAAGAAGGGCGACATGGCGTTCGTGGAGTTTCGCGACGTGCGCAAGGTGTACCGCATGGGCGAGGTGGAGGTGGCTGCCGTCGACGGCATGACCTTCGACATCGAGCGCGGCGAGCTCGTCGTGGTCGTGGGCCCCTCGGGCGCGGGCAAGACGACGCTTTTGAACATGTTGGGCGGGATGGACGCCTGCTCGTCGGGAACCATCATGCTCGACGGTCGCGAGATCAGCGCATTCTCCGAGAAGGAGCTCACGTACTACCGTCGCTACGATATCGGGTTCGTCTTCCAGTTCTACAATCTCGTGCAGAACCTCACGGCGCTTGAGAACGTGGAGCTTGCCAGCCAGATCTGCAAGGATCCGCTCGATGCGGGAACCGTGCTCAAGCAGGTGGGCCTGGGCCATCGCCTGGACAACTTCCCGGCGCAGCTTTCCGGCGGCGAGCAGCAGCGCGTGGCCATCGCCCGTGCGCTGGCGAAGAACCCTAAGCTCCTGCTGTGCGACGAGCCCACCGGCGCGCTCGATTACCGCACGGGCAAGGCCATCCTGAAGCTGTTGCAGGACACGTGCTTCGACACGGGCAAGACGGTGGTGCTCATCACGCACAACTCCGCGTTCACCGCCATCGCCGACCGGGTGATCCACATCCGCGAAGGACGCGTTGCGAGCGTCGAAGTGAACGAGGCGCCTGTTTCCGCCGAGGCGATCGAGTGGTAGCCGGCGCGTCGTGAAAAGCGCGTTCAACACTGAGACCCTGCGTTCGATCACCCACTCGCTCGGGCGCTTCCTGGCCATCGCCGCCATCGTCGCGCTGGGCACGGGCTTCTACGCCGGCCTGCGCATGACCGCGCCCGATATGAAGCTGGCGGCCGACGAGTACTTCGACGGCACGTCGCTCATGGACATCCGCGTGCTTTCGACCCTCGGCCTCACCGACGACGACATCGCGGCGCTGCGCCACGTCGAGGGAGTCGAGGCCGTGATGCCCGCGCGCGAGACCGACGTCATGGCGTCCATCGACGGCGAACAGTACGCCACGCGCGTGCATTCGCTGCCCGATGCGGCGCGCACGAGCGACACCTCCGACGGCGTGCATGCGCGTTCCGACGACCCCGACTATCTGAACCGTCCCCTCCTCGTCCGGGGCTCGTGGCCGCAGAAGACGGGGGAGTGCGTGCTGTCGGCCAACCTCGTGGAGAACGACGCCATCGCCGTCGGCGACACGCTGACCATCACCGAGGGCGTGCAGGACGTGGACCAGACCCTCGTCACGCGCACGTACACGGTGACGGGCTTTGTGAACGCTCCGTACTACGCAACGTCTTCGAGCATGGGCGAGACCACGCTGGGTTCGGGCTCCATCCAACAGTATATGTACGTGCCCGAGAGCGACTTCTCGGCCGATCTTCCCTATACCGAGGCGTACCTCGCGGTGCGCGGGGCGGCGAACGAACGCGCGTCGAGCGACGCCTACCAGCGGCTCGTAGACGAAGTGGCGGATCGCATCAAGGCGCTTGCGCCCGAGCGCGAGCAGGCACGTGTCGATCAGCTGAAGTCCGATGCGCAGAAGGAGCTCGACGAGAAGCGCGCCGACTACGAGCGCGAGAGGGCCGACGCGCAGTCGCAACTGGACGATGCGAAGCGCCAGCTCGACGATGCCGCCGCGACGATCGCCGCAAGCGAGCAGGGGCTGGCCGACGGCCAGGCGGCCTACGACAGCGGCGCGTCCGAGCTGGCGAGCCGGCGTGCGAGCGCTCAGGCGCAGCTGGACGATGCCGAACGGCAGATAGCCGAAGGGCAGGCGCAGCTCGACGCGCAGCGCCCGCAGTTGGACGATGCCGCAGGGCAGCTCCAAGCGGCCCGGGCTCAGTGGCAGCAGGGCGCCGACGCCCTCGCGGCGGCGTGGGGCGATTGGCAGCGGCAATCCGACGAGCTTGACGCGGGCATAACTCGGGCGCAGGCCGGCGTCGCCGACGCAGCGGCCGGCGTCGACCGGATCCAGAAGGGCATCGACGCGCTGGAGGAGCAGATCAAGCAGCTCGATCCCGACAAGGACGCGCAGAAGATCGCCGAACTGCGCGCCGAGCAAGACGCCCTCAAAGCGCAACAGCAGGATCTCCGGGCGCAGATGGCTCTCGTCCAGGCCACCCTCGACGATCTCGTCAACGTGCAGAAGCCCAAGCTGGAGGCAGCGCGCGCCGAACTCCAGGGCAAGCAGGACGCCCTGGACTCTTCCAAGGTCGAGCTCGAACAGCAGCAGGCCGCCTATGAAGGGGGGAAGGCTCAGTTCGACGCGAGCGCCCGGAAGCTTGATCAGGCGCGCGCCGATCTCGCCTCATCGCGCTCGCAAGCCGACGCGCAGATCGCCGCGGCTCAGCAGCAGCTCGACGACGCCGCCGCTCGGCTGCAGGACGGCCGCGCCCAGCTCGAACAAGGTCGCGCCGACTACGACAGCGGCCTCGCCGAATACGAGCAGAAGAAATCCGACGCCGATGCGCAGCTGGCGGACGCCGAGCGTCGCCTCGACGACGCCCAGAAGCAGATCGACGATCTGGAGCGCCCCGAATGGCTGGTCATGGACCGCACGGCGAACTACGGTGCAGCCAGCTTCGAGGCGGACGCCGACCGCGTGGACAGCATCGCCGCGGTGTTCCCGTTCATCTTCTTCCTCGTGGCGGCTCTCGTGGCCCTCACCACCATGACGCGCATGGTGGAGGAGGAGCGTGCCCTCATCGGCACGTTCAAGGCGCTTGGCTACCGTCGCACGCGCATCGCCTCCAAATACCTCGCATACGCAGCCGCGGCCAGCGGGATCGGCAGCATTCTGGGCATCCTCGCGCTGTCCCAAGTGCTGCCCGCCGTCATCATGAAGGCCTACGGCATCATATACTTCGTGCCCGAGCTGCCGCTGCCGCTGCCCGTCGATCCTGGGTTCGCCGGGCTTGCAGCCGGGCTCGGCGTCGGCGTCACGCTGTTCGCCACCTGGGCCGCCGTCGCCGCCACCTTGCGCGAGCGCCCGGCGCAGCTCATGCTGCCGCGCACTCCGAAGGCGGGCAAGCGCATATTACTCGAACGCATCGGTCCGCTGTGGCGGCATCTCTCGTTCTCGTGGAAAGTGACGTTCCGCAACCTGTTCCGCTACAAGAAGCGCTTCGTCATGACGGTCATCGGCATCGCGGGCTGCACGGCGCTCTTGCTGACGGGTCTCGGGTTGTCCAACGCCATCAACGATATAATCGACAAGCAGTTCGGCGAGATCACGAAGTACAACGCCGTCGTTACGCTGGCGGACGACCTGTCAAGCGAAGAGCAGCGGCGTATCGACGACCTGCTCGACGACGGCTCGCTCGTCACCGCGCATACGCTGGTCATGCGGCAGAACATGCTGGCCGGCGGGCCGGACGAGCAAGACAAGCGCATGGAGCTGGTCGTGCCCGAGGATCCGGCATCGTTCGACCGCTTCGTGGCCTTGAACACCCGCGTCGGCCATCATCCGGTGAAGCTGGACGACGACGGCCTCGTGCTCACCGAGAAGCTGGCGGCGGAGTTGGGCGTGCGCGCAGGCGATGCCGTCACGCTGACCGAGCAGGATGCCATCGGCAACGCGACCGGCACGTCCTACGAGGCCACGGTCACGGGCATCGTCGAGAACTACGTGTACCATTACGCCTATATGGGTCCTGCCCTCTACGAGCAGCTTATGGGCAAGGCTCCCGACTACCGCACCGTGCTGGCCGTCACCACGTCCGACCCCGACTTGCGCGTGCAGTTCTCGAACGACCTTCTGGCCGCAGGAGGCGTGAAGACCGTGGCGTACAACGACGAGACCATCGACGCGTACCGCGACATGATGTCGAGCGTGAACATGATCGTCGTGGTGCTGGTCACCGCGGCGGCGGCGCTCGCGTTCATCGTGCTGTACAACCTCACGAACATCAACATCACCGAGCGCATGCGCGAGATCGCCACCCTCAAGGTGCTCGGCTTCACGCCGCGTGAGATGAACGCTTACATCTTCCGCGAGATATTCCTCTTGGCGGCCATCGGCTGCGCGGTCGGTCTCGTGCTGGGCGTGTGGATGGAAGGCTTCGTCGTGGTCACGGCCGAGGTGGACCAGATCATGTTCGGCCGTGCCATACACCCGACCAGCTTCCTGCTGGCGTTTCTGCTGACCATGCTGTTCACCGTGCTCGTGATGCTGGCCATGCGCGGCAAGTTGCGCCGCATCGACATGGTGGAAAGCCTCAAGTCGAACGAGTAATGCGCTACAATGAGCGCTTGACGATCGAAACAGAAGGGGACTCTTCATGAAGGTAACCGAAAAGAAGCTCGACGACGGACGCATCCTGCTGGAGGCCGTAGCCTCCACCGCCGAGGTCAGCCATGCCCTCACGGCGGCTCAGTACAGGTTCGCCCAGCAGATGGGCGTGCAGCCCACGCCGGGCATGTCCGTGGAGCAGGCCGTCGAGAAGCAGCTGGGCATCAAGGACCTCGACGCCATCGTGCAGCAGCAGGCCGTGGAGTACCTCGTGCCGTTCGCCATCGACAAGCGCAACATCACGCCGGCGTTCCCGGCTCTTCCGAAGGCCGCCGGTCCGCTCAAGCGCGGCCAGACCTTCTCGTTCGAGGTTCGCGTCACGCCGAAGCCCGACTACGAGCTGAAGTCCTACGAGCCCGTGTCCATCACCGTGCCGCCTTTCGAGATCGAGCAGGCCGAGGTCGAGGAGCAGATCGCGCAGATCGCCGAGAGCTACGCGGAGTTCGTGTCGGACGAGCCGCACCCGGTGGAGAAAGGCGACGGCTTCCTGCTGGCGCTCGAAGCCTTCCAGAACGGCGAGAAGATGGACAACCTGTCCACCGAAGGCCGCACGTACCTCACCGGCATGGGCCTCATGCCCGAGGACTTCGAGAAGCATCTCATCGGCATGAACGTGGGCGAAACGAAGTCGTTCTCCTTCGACCTGCCCGGCATGAACGCCGACGACAAGGGCGACACCGTCGACTGCACCGTCACCGTCAAGGAGATGCAGAAAAAGGTCGTCCCCGCCATCGATGACGAATGGGTGGCCAAGAACCTGCCCATGTACCGCGATGCGGCCGCTCTGCGCGGCGGCATAACCGATCGCCTGACGGCCGACCGTCGCGCCCAGTACGAGGCGTACAAGCTGCAGGTTGCGGCATCCGAGCTGGCCAAGCGTTTCGAGGGCCGCATTCAGGACGAGGTGTACGAGGCCATGCAGCAGACGCTCGTGTCCAACCTGCGCGGCCAGCTGCAGCAGCAGGGCATCCCCTTCGAGCAGTTCGTGCAAAGCCAGGGCGGCGAGCAGCAGTTCGGCATGATCATGATGATGCAGACCCGCGAGATGCTCGTGCAGGGCTACGCGCTGGACGCGCTGTTCCGTCACGAGAAGATGACCCTCACCGACGAGGACATCGACGCCGCCTGCCGTTCGATGAACCCGCAGAACCCGGACGCCGTGAAGCGCGAGATGCAGGAGAACGGCCGCGGCTTCGCTCTGCGCGAGGCCGCCGAGCGCATGAAGGCGAACCAGTGGCTGCTCGATCATGCCATCGTGAACGTGGAGCAGCTGGCGGAGCGGCAGTAATCCGTTCTGGTCGGCTTCATGCTGCAGGAAACTGCCCCTGTTGGCCATCCTTCGTAATCGTTTGCGAGCGACAAGGCTTTGTCCTTGTCGCTCGCGTTTTTCGTCGCTCTCTCAGCGGTCTGGAATGCTCTGCGGATTGTGCGCAGGTTGTGTCTAAAAAATCGATTCTTGAATACAAAGCGTTTTCTGCGTATAATTCTCGGTTGCGTCTGGACTTAGATGGATACACCCGGACGCGTGGCAACCGGAGTCGCACGTGCCCAGCCTCCCTGCGGCACATCGGCGGCAATCGGAGCCACGAAGAGACGAAGGATTCTCGGTGTACGGAGAGGCGTGCGAGCGAGAATCCGCAGAAAGGAAAGCAATGGGAGTCAAACAGTACAAGCCGACCAGCCCCGGCCGACGCTTCCAAACGGTCTCGGACTTCGCCGAGATCACGACGTCGACGCCGGAGAAGTCGCTGCTTGCGCCGCTGTCCAACAAGGCAGGACGCAACAACAACGGCCGCATCACCACCCGCCATCAGGGCGGCGGTAACAAGCGCCGTTACCGCATCATCGACTTCAAGCGCAACAAGGACGGCGTCCCCGCGAAGGTCGCGACCATCGAGTACGACCCGAACCGCAGCGCCCGCATCGCCCTGTTGCACTACGTCGACGGCGAGAAGCGCTACATCCTTCATCCGAAGGGTCTCCGCGTGGGCGATACCGTCATGAGCGGTGTCGAGGCCGACATCAAGCCGGGCAACGCCCTGCCGTTGGCCAACATCCCCGTCGGTACGCTCATCCACGCCGTGGAGCTGCAGCCGGGCAAGGGCGCCGCTATCGCCCGTTCCGCCGGCACCAGCATCCAGCTCATGGGCAAGGAGGGCGACTACGCCATCCTGCGCATGCCTTCCTCCGAAATGCGCCGCGTGCTCATCACGTGCCGCGCGACGGTGGGCGAGGTCGGTAACGCCGAACACTCCAACATCAAGATCGGCAAGGCCGGTCGCAACCGTTGGAAGGGCATCCGTCCCAGCGTTCGCGGTACCGTCATGAACCCGGTCGACCACCCGCACGGCGGCGGCGAGGGCAAGAACAAGTCCGCTGGTCGTCACCCGGTCACCCCGTGGGGCGTTCCCACGAAGGGCCATCGCACCCGCAATCCCAAGAAGGCTTCGAGCCGCTTGATCATCCGCCGTCGCAAGAAGTAGCGCAAAGCGTTAAGGAGTAATAGTGAGTAGAAGTTTGAAGAAGGGTCCTTTCGTTGAACCGCGCCTTCTTGATCGTATCGAGAAGATGAATGCGGCGGGCGAGAAGAACGTCGTGAAGACCTGGTCGCGCTCGAGCACCATCTTCCCGGAAATGGTGGGTCACACCATCGCCGTGCACGATGGCCGCAAGCACGTGCCGGTATACGTTACGGAATCCATGGTCGGCCACAAGCTGGGCGAATTCGCCCCGACCCGCACCTTTAAGGGTCATTCCGCCGACAAGGGCAAGAAGAGATAAGAAGGGGTGAAAACAATGGAAGCTAAAGCAATTGCACGCTATGTCCGCGTTTCGCCCCGTAAGGCGCGTATCGTCATCGATCTGATTCGTGGCAAGTCCGTGCCCGCCGCTCGCGAGATCCTGCAGTTCTCCGACCGCGCCATCGCCGAGGTTGTCGCCAAGACGCTGAACTCCGCTGTGGCCAACGCCGAGAACCAGCACCACGTGCGCCCGGAAACGCTCATCGTGAAGGCCGCCTTCGCCGACGAAGGCCCCACGCTCAAGCGCATCCGTCCGCGCGCCAAGGGCTCCGCTTCGCGCATCCGCAAGCGCACGAGCCACATCACCATCATCGTTGCACCGCGAGAGGAGGCATAAGCCGCATGGGTCAGAAAGTAAGCCCCACCGGGTTCCGTCTCGGCATCACCGAGGAATGGCGTAGCCGCTGGTACGCCGACAAGGATTACGCCAAGAACCTGGCAAACGACTTGGCCATCAGGAAGTTTTTGGACAAGCAGCTCGCCCGTGCCGCCGTCTCCAAGATCGAGATCGAGCGCGCCGGCGACAAGATCAAGATCATCGTGACCACCGCCCGTCCGGGCGTCGTCATCGGCAAGAAGGGCGCTGAGATCGACTCGCTGCGCAAGAAGCTCGAGAAGGTCGCCAACGGTCCGGTGTCCATCGAGGTCGTCGAGGTCAAGCGCCCCGAGCTCGATGCTGCGCTCATCGCGCAGTCCGTTGCCGAGCAGCTCGAGGGACGCGTTGCGTTCCGCCGTGCGATGCGCAAGGCCGTCCAGTCCGCCCGCAAGAGCGGCGCCAAGGGCATCCGCATCCAGTGCTCCGGCCGTCTCGGCGGTGCCGAGATGAGCCGTCGCGAGTGGTATCGCGAAGGTCGCGTGCCGCTGCACACGCTGCGTGCCAAGATCGACTACGGTTTCGCCACGGCTGCTACGACGATGGGCTCCATCGGCGTGCAGGTGTGGGTGTACCACGGCGAAGTGCTCCCCGGCCAGAAGGCTCCCCAGCCGGCGCTCGAGGGCAGCTCTCGCCCCAGCCGTCCCCGTCGCAACGATCGTAACGATAGGAGGGCAAAGTAATGCTCGTACCTAAGCGCGTGAAGCACCGCAAGGTGCAGCGTGGTTCCATGAAGGGCAAGGCCAAAGGCGGCACCCGGTTGAACCACGGCGAATACGGCATCCAGGCGCTCGAAGCCGCTTGGATCACCAACCGCCAGATCGAGGCAGCCCGTATCGCCATGACCCGCTACATGAAGCGTGGCGGCAAGGTGTGGATCACGATCTTCCCGGACAAGCCCATCACGAAGAAGCCTGCCGAGACTCGCATGGGTTCCGGTAAGGGCAACCCCGAGGCATGGGTCGCGGTCGTCAAGCCCGGCCGCATCATGTTCGAGATCGGTGGCGTCGACGAGGCCGTCGCCAAAGAAGCGCTCCGCCTCGCCATCAACAAGTTGCCCATCAAGTGCAAGATTGTTTCTCGTGAAACGGAAGGGCAGGAATAAATGAAAGCAGCAGAGATCCGTGAGCTGTCTGCCGACGATTTGCAGGCGAAACTCAAGGAAGCGCGCGCGGAGCTTTTCAACCTGCGCTTCCAGATGGCTACGAGCCAGCTTGACAACACCGCCCGCGTGAAGCAGGTCAAAAAGGACATCGCGCGTATTCAGACCGAGATGCGCGCCCGCGAGCTGAGCGCATAGCCCGTCGGCTAGGAAGGTTGGATACACATGAGCGAAGAACGTAACTCCCGCAAGGTCCGTCAGGGCGTCGTGGTAAGCGCCGTCAACGACAAGACCTGCGTCGTGCAAGTCAAGGAGCGCAAGCCGCACCCCGTGTACGGCAAGATGATGACGACGACGAAGAAGTTCCATGCCCATGACGAGAACAATGAAGCCGGCCTCGGCGACACCGTTCAGATCATGGAAACGCGTCCGCTGTCGAAGATGAAGCGCTGGCGCCTCGTGAAGATCGTCGAGAAGGCCCAGTAGTCTTGCGCGCTCGTCGCGAAAGACTATCGAGATGAAAGTTAGGTTGAAGCAATGATTCAGATGCAAACCATGCTCGCAGTGGCCGATAACTCCGGCGCTCGCAAGGTGCAGTGCATCAAGGTCCTGGGCGGCTCCAAGCGCCGTTATGCGGGACTGGGCGATGTCATCATCTGCAGCGTTAAAGAAGCCGCGCCGAACACCAACGTGAAGAAGGGCGACGTCGTCCGCTGCGTGGTCGTTCGCGTGAAGAAGGAAGTTCGTCGTGCCGACGGCAGCTACATCAAGTTCGATCAGAACGCAGCCGTTCTGATCGACACGAACGGCGCCCCGCGCGGCACGCGCATCTTCGGGCCCGTCGCCCGCGAGCTGCGCGACAAGAAGTACATGAAGATCGTGTCCCTGGCACCTGAAACGCTCTAAGGAGGTGTGCGCAAATGAACAGCATGAACATCAAAAAGGGCGATAAGGTGAAGGTCCTGGCCGGCAAGGACAAGGGCAAAGAGGGCACGATCCTGCATTCGCTGCCGCAGAAGCAGCGCGTCGTCGTGGAGAAGGTCAACATCGTCAAGAAGGCTCTTCGCCCCACGCAGCAGAACCCGCAGGGCGGTATCTCTTCGGTGGAGGCTCCCATCCACGTGTCGAACGTGATGCTGGTGTGCCCGAGCTGCAAGCAGCCCACGCGCGTCAGCAACAAGCGCGACGAGAACGGCAAGAAGGTCCGCGTCTGCAAGAAGTGCGGCAAGGACATCGACTAGCACATGAAGGCGGCGCGGCGCTTCGGCGGCGCGCCCCTTTGAGCAATGACCCCCTCCGGCCAGGCCGGTTGGGGACGCAGGGTCGGAAATCCTGCGTTTAATTCATCGAAAGGATACAGGAAAACATGACTGCTCCTCGCTTGAAGGAAAAGTACACCAACGAGATCGTGGCCAAGCTCGAGAAGGATCTCGCCCTCGACAACGTGAACAAGGTTCCGCGCCTTGAGAAGATCGTCGTGAACATGGGCGTGGGCGCCGCCGCTGCCGACCACAAGCTGCTGGACGCCGCCATGGGCGACCTGCGCATCATCACGGGCCAGCAGCCCTGCGTGACGCGCGCCAAGAAGTCCATCGCCGGTTTCCACGTGCGCGAAGGCCAGCCCATCGGCTGCAAGGTCACGCTGCGCGGCGACCGCATGTGGGAGTTCCTCGACCGTCTGCTGGCCACGGCGCTTCCCCGCGTGCGCGACTTCCGCGGCATCTCGCCGACCAGCTTCGACGGCCGCGGCAACTACACCATGGGCGTCACCGAGCAGCTTATCTTCTCGGAGATCGATTACGACAAGATCGATCGCACGCGCGGCATGGACATCACGTTCGTGACGACGGCTCCGGACGACGACAGCGCCTTCGCGCTGCTCGACGCGCTGGGCTTCCCGTTCAAGGACAAGGAATAACCCGCGTTGTCCCACCCAAGGCTGCCCCAAGGCAACCTGCGCTGAAACGTGCACTCGAGCCCGTCCGGACGATCGGACGGGCTGGATATAAGAAAGAAGGATTTGCATGGCTAAGAAATCGATGGTCGCCAAGGCCAAGCGCGAGCCGAAGTTCTCGACGCGTCAGCACAACCGCTGCACGCGCTGCGGACGTCCCCGCGCCTACTACCGCAAGTTCGGCCTGTGCCGCGTCTGCTTGCGCGAGTTGGCCAACAAAGGCGAACTGCCCGGCGTGACCAAAGCTTCGTGGTAAGCCACACGACGATTACGCTCGGGTGTGCCACGGTTCAGGCGGAGGCGTTACGGGCGCCGACGAACCGAATCGACAGGCTCATCACGGACCAAAGGAGAAAATCACTATGACCATGACCGACCCCATTGCAGATATGCTTACGCGCGTGCGTAACGCTAACTCTGCCGGCAAGCCGACGGTGTCCATGCCGTCCAGCAAGAAACTTGTCGAGATAGCCCGCATCATGCAGGAAGAGGGCTATGTTCAGGGCTACGACGTCATCGAGGGCGAGCCGCGCGCTACGCTTGAGATCACGTTGAAGTACGGTGACAAGAAGGCCAAGACGATCCGCGGCATCAAGCGCATCTCGAAGCCCGGCCTGCGCATCTACGCGGGCAAGGACGAGCTGCCCCGCGTGCTCGGTGGCCTCGGCACGGCTATCGTTTCGACGAGCAACGGCGTTATGACCGATCGCGATGCCCGTAAAAAGGGCGTTGGCGGCGAAGTCATCGCCTACATCTGGTAGGAAAGGGAGGGATAGATATGTCTCGTATTGGCAAGCTGCCCGTGACCGTTCCTGCCGGAGTCGATGTGACCATCGACGGCACGACGGTGACGGCGAAAGGGGCGAAGGGCGAACTGACCCGCACCTTCCCCGAGATCATGACCATCAAGCGGGAGGGCGACGACATCATCGTCGAGCGTCCGAACGACTCCCGCGAAGCGAAGGCCTACCACGGCCTCGTGCGCACGCTCATCGCCAACATGGTGGAGGGCGTGTCTGCCGGCTTCTCCAAGAAGCTGCAGCTCGTGGGCGTCGGCTACCGTGCCGCGCTCAAGGGCAAGGATCTTGAGATGCAGCTCGGCTTCTCCCATCCCGTGCTGGTGGAGGCTCCCGAGAACATCACGTTCGAGGTGCCCAGCCAGACCGAGATCATCGTGAGCGGTCCTTCCAAGGAGCAGGTCGGCCAGGTTGCCGCGAACATCCGCAAGTGGCGCAAGCCGGAGCCCTACAAGGGCAAGGGCATTCGCTATGAGGGCGAGCATGTCCGCCGCAAGGTCGGCAAGGCCGGCAAGGACTAGGCGCGAGCCGCGAACGACTGAGATCGAAGGGATTATCATGAACAAGCTTCAGAAAAAGCAGGCTGCGCTGGCTCGTCGCCATCGTCGCGTTCGCGGAAAGATCGCCGGTACGGCGGCTCGTCCCCGCGTGTGCGTCACGCGCAGCAACTCCAACATGTACGTGCAGGTGATCGACGACGTCGCCGGCAAGACGATCTGCGGCGTTTCCACGCTCGGCCCCGATTTCAAGGCCACGGGCAAGAGCGGCGCGACCGTCGAGGGCGCTGCCGCCCTGGGCGCGATCGTGGGCAAGAAGGCGCAGGAATCCGGTGTCACGGAAGTCGTGTTCGACCGTGGCGGCAACCTGTATCACGGGCGCATCAAGGCTTTGGCCGATGCCGCTCGCGAAGCAGGCTTGAAATTCTAGAAGGGGTTAAGGTCTATGGCTCGTAACAAACAAGACAACGCCGCGGTCCCCGAGCTTCAGGAGCGCGTCGTCTACATCAACCGCGTGTCGAAGGTTGTCAAGGGCGGCCGCCGCTTCGCGCTCACCGCGCTCGTGGTGGTCGGCGACGGCAACGGTCGCGTCGGCGTGGGCATGGGCAAGTCCCAGGAAGTGCCCATCGCCATCAAGAAGGGCGTCGAGGACGCGAAGAAGAACATGTTCAGCGTACCGCTGACGGCCGAGAAGACGCTGCCGCACGAGATCATCGGCGAGTACGGTGCCGGTCGCGTGCTCATCAAGCCGGCTACGCCCGGTACCGGCGTTATCGCCGGCGGCGCGGCTCGTGCGGTCATGGAGCTGGCGGGCGTCACCGACTGCTTCGCCAAGTCGCTCGGCACCGACAACGTGATGAACGTGGTCAAGGCCACCGCCGAGGGCCTCAAGAACATGGAGAGCCCCGAGCAGGTTTCCGAGCGTCGCGGCATGTCCGTCTCCAAGATCTACGGCTGGAAGGAGAAGAACTAATGGCTGACGCAAAGAAGACCCTGCGCATCACCCAGGTGAAAAGCTCCATCGGCTACAAGGAAGACCAGGGCAAGACCCTGCGCGCGCTTGGCCTCGGCAAGATCAACCGCTCCGTGGAGCAGGTGGACAACGAGTCCGTCCGCGGCATGATCTTCAAGGTGAAGCACTTGGTCAAGGTCGAAGAGATCTAATCTTCGTGGTACTTGGCAGGTAGGATATAATGATTCGTCGGCGTGCCGCAACGGCACGCCGATGGTCGATTTACGGAAGTTTGCTGGCGGCGAGCTGCCAGCGCCGGGAAGGGTCCCGGACAGCGAAAGAAGGAGAAACTAACATGGAACTCAAGGATCTTAAGCCGGCTGAAGGTTCGCGCAAGCCCCGCAAGCGCGTGGGTCGCGGTCCCGCGTCGGGCACGGGCAAGACGTCCGGTCGCGGTATGAACGGCCAGAAGTCGCGTGCTGGCGGCGGCAAGGGTGCAGGCTTCGAGGGCGGTCAGACGCCGCTCGCTCGTCGCCTGCCGAAGCTCCCGGGCTTCAAGAACATCAACCACGTGGAGTACCTGCCCGTCAACGTGAAGCGTCTCGAGGAGACCTTCGAGGCCGGCGACGTGGTGAACGGCGAAAGCCTCAAGGCCAAGGGCATCATCAAGCATGCCGACGCGCTCGTGAAGGTGCTGGGCGACGGCGAGATCACCAAGGCTCTCACCGTGCAGGTGGATAAGGTGTCTGCTTCCGCCAAGGCGAAGATCGAAGCAGCCGGAGGAAAGGTCGAAGAGCCTTGCTAAGCTCGATCATCGATGCATTCAAGGTACCGGAGCTGCGCAAGAAGATCTTGTTCACTCTGGCTATCCTCGCGCTGTATCGTTTCGGCGCGTACGTGCCGGTGCCCGGCATCCCGTTCAACGAGTTCGCGAACTCGTTCCAGGACTCGGGCGTGTCCATGACCATGCTCGACCTGTTCACGGGCGGTGCGTTGTCGAATTTCTCGGTTTTCTCGCTGGGCATCATGCCCTACATCACGGCATCGATCATCATGCAGCTGATGCAGGGCGTCATCCCCGCCATCGGGCGCTGGGCTAAGGAAGGCGAGACGGGTCGTCGCAAGATCACGCAGATCACGCGTTACCTGACGTTGGGTCTGGGTCTGATCAATGCCATCGGCTACCTGCTGCTGTTCAAGTCGCCGCAGTACGGCGTGGTGTTCTCCACGGAGGTGCCGGAGATCCTCACCGACATCCTCGTCGTGTTCACGCTCGTGGCGGGCACTGCGTTCATCATGTGGATGGGCGAGCTTATCACGCAGCGCGGCATCGGCAACGGCATGTCGCTCATCATCTTCGTGAGCATCGTGTCGCGCGTGCCGAGCGCCATCTTCTCGTCGATGAACCTCACGGCCGATACCACTATGGGCGTCGCGATTACGGTGGTCACCCTGCTTGTGGTGCTTGCCTGCATTCCCGCGATCATCTTCGTGGAGCGTGCGCAGCGCCGCATCCCGGTGAACTATGCCAAGCGCGTGCAGGGTCGCAAGATGATGGGCGGCCAGTCCACCTACATTCCCCTCAAGGTGAATGCGGCGGGCGTCATCCCGATCATCTTCGCAAGCTGCCTGATCTACTTCCCGGCGCAGCTGGCGGCCCTGTTCAACGTGGGCTGGCTGACGGCGGTGGCCGACGCCATCTCCACCGGCTGGGTCAACTGGATCCTCACCGTGCTGCTCATCGTGTTCTTCGCGTACTTCTACACCTCCATGGTGTTCAATCCGGAGGAGACGGCCGACAACCTGCGCAAGCAGGGCGGCTTCATTCCCGGTGTGCGTCCGGGCACGGCGACGGTGACCTATATCAAGAACGTGCTGCATCGCGTCACGCTGCCCGGCGGCATCTTCATCGCCGCCATCGCGGTGGTGCCGACGATCATCTTCTACTTCACCGGCAATACGCTCATCCAGGCGTTCGGCGGCACTTCGATCCTCATCATGATCGGCGTGGCCCTCGACACCATGAACAAGGTGGAAAGCCAGCTGAAGATGCACAACTACGAAGGTTTCTTCAAGTAATGGGTTCCGCTGGCCTTGCGGCCAGCGGAACAAGCCGCCGCTGCGAAGCCCCGAGGCGCCTTGCCTTGCCGCTCCAAGTCCTCGTCGCGTACCGAAGTACGCTTCCTCGGACTTTCACGGCAATGCAAGGCGCCTCGGGGCTTCTCGCTGTCTTTACGAACGACCTGCGAGTTTATTATGCGCCCTTCGGGGCGCATTCGTTCGCTCTGGCTGTCTTTCTGTTGAAATGCGCGCGTACGGCGTAGGGCTTTGATACAATACGGCGCATCGATTGTATGTCGAAAGGATTGAACCATCATGAATATCGTGTTGTTAGGGGCGCCGGGTGCTGGTAAGGGTACGCAGGCGGCCAAGCTGGTTGAAGAGTTCGGCACGCCGCACATCTCCACGGGCGACATGCTGCGCGCTGCCGTAAAGGCCGGCACGCCGCTGGGGCAGAAGGCGAAGTCTTTCATGGACGCGGGCGACCTCGTGCCCGACGATGTCATCATCGGCCTGGTCACCGAGCGCCTGCAGGATCCGGACACCGAGAAGGGCTTCATCCTCGACGGCTTCCCGCGCACGTCCGCCCAGGCGGTCGCGCTCGACGCCGAGCTGTCCAAGCTGGGACGCCCGCTGGACGCGGCGCTGCTCGTGGACGTGGATCCCGAGGTCATCGTCAAGCGCCTCACCTCGCGTCGCATGTGCCGCGACTGCAACTACATCGGCACCGCCGCCGACGAGACCTGCCCCAAGTGCGGTGGCGAGATGTACCAGCGCGACGACGACAACGAGGCCACGGTGCGCAACCGCCTCGACGTGTACGAGAAGTCCACGGCTCCGCTGATCGACTACTATCGCGGGTGCGACCTGCTCGTCTCCATCGACGGCGATCGCGATCCGAACGTGGTGTACGCCGACGTGAAGCAGGCGCTTGGTCTGTAAAGCGCGTCCGCGCGCTTTTTGCACGCAATCTTGAAGGCGGACGGGGCTTGAGCTGCCTCGCCCGCCTTTTTTCATCTATAATTCCATACCAATATGCCGACCGTACGCCAGAACATAGCCTATGCCTACAACGGCTTCATGAGCAGGCACCGCTTGGCGGCGGTTCACCTGATCAAGAGCGCGCTTGCCATCGTACTGATCTCGCTTCTGCTCGAGACGTTCCTGTTCAACATCAACTACTTCACGTCGGCGAACTACAACACCATCTCGCTGAACGACAAGCTCACCTTGCAGGAGACCGTTGACGACCAGTACAAGGTGACCGCGGTGAACCACGTGCTGGAGTTCTCGAACCTCAACACCGAGGTGCACAACATCTGGCTGAACTTCGACTACCGGCAGCCTGCGCAGGATCTGACGGTGAAGATCCAGTTCACTGACGACGCGCACCATACGTACTTCGACTCCACGGAGTACACGGTAGGCGTGCCACCGGTGGGGGTGTCCACGTTCAGCGATCAGAGCGAGTACATCAACCTCAACACGACGGGCCTCGTGAAGAACCTGCGTATCGAGATCGCGGGCGACGACGTGAGCTATCCCATCAAGCTGAGCGACATCGTCCTCAACGCGCATCACCCGTTCGACTTCAACACGACGCGCTTCTTCGTCTGCATGGGCCTGCTGGCGTTGGCGTTCGCGTTCCGTCCGGGCTCGGCCATCTACCGCATCGGCATCGTCAGCGAGCCGCGCAAGTCGAAGGCCGCCATCGTCGCAACGGTGGCTATCGAGGTGTGTCTGCTGGGCTCGTTCCTGTTCCTGGGATCGAATCTCGTGGGCGTGGCCACGCAAAGCTACAACAGCGGCTCGTGGGACGGCAAGAGCCTGGTCAACGTATTCGAGGTGGGCGGTGACAACGCGCAGCAGTACGCGGAATTGGCGAAGGCCATGGCTCACGGCCAGCTGTACCTGGAGGAGGAGCCGCCGCAGTGGCTGCAAGACTCCAACGACCCCTACGACAAGGGCGCGCGCGACGAGATGCAGAAGGAGACGGGAGAGCCCTATCTTTTCGACGTGGCGTATTATAACGGGCACTACTACGTGTACTTCGGCGTGGTGCCGGTCATATTGTTCTACCTGCCGTTCTACTTGCTGACGGGCGCGAATTTCCCCACGGCCATCGGCGTGCTGATCGCCGTCGTGGCGTTCGTGCTGGGATGCTCGGCGCTGTTGGACCGGTTCGCGCGCTACCACTTCAAACGGGTGAGCTTGGGGTTGTACCTGTTGCTGCAGATACCGCTGGTCATGTGCTGCGGCGTGCTGTACCTGCTGAAGTTCCCGACGTTCTACTCGCTGCCCATCGCACTGGGCCTGGCGTTCTCGGTGTGGGGCCTGTACTTCTGGATGAAGGGGCGCGCTTCGGCGGGACCCGAGAAGTGGTACCTTGCGGGATCGCTGTGCATGGCGCTGGTCGCGGGATGCCGCCCGCAGCTGCTGGTGCTGTCGTTGGTGGCGTTTCCGTTGTTCTGGCGCGCGTACATCACCAAGCGCCGGCTGCTCACCCCGCGTGGCGCACGCGAGTTCGCCTGCCTCATCGCGCCCTACCTCGTGGTGGCGGCCGGCCTGATGGCGTACAACCATGCGCGCTTCGGCTCGTTCACGGACTTCGGGGCGAACTACAACCTCACGGTGAACGACATGACGAAGCGCGGGTGGAACATCGGGCGTTTGGCCCCGGCGCTGTTCGCTTACTTCCTGCAACCGCCCAGCGCAACGGGCGTGTTCCCGTATTTGCAGCCGGCGCCGTTCGATACCACGTACATGGGGCAGACCATCAAGGAAGTCACCTTCGGCGGCATCTTCGCGTGCCTGCCGGTGCTGTGGGTGCTGCCGTTCGCGAAGCGCGTCCTGCAGCTGCGCATGAGCCAGCGCTCCACGCGCACCATCGCGGGCGTCATCGTCGTGCTGCTGCTGGGCGGCGTCATCGTGGCGCTGGCCGATGCGGAGATGGCCGGCATCCTGCAACGATACTTCGCCGACTTCAGCTTCATGTTCTTGGCCGCGGTGGTGCTGCTCGTGTTTATCGTGAACGAGAACCTGCAGCCCGGTTCGACCGTGCAGAACCTGCTCATGAAGGTGCTGCTCGTGCTGGTGGCCGTGTCGGTGCTGTACAGCGCGCTTCTGTGCTTCGTGCCCGAGACGGGCTGGTACTCCGACGTGTATCCGTGGGCGTACCGCGACATCATCGAAACCGCGCAGTTCTGGACATAGATCCGTATCCGTATCCGTATCCGCATCCGTTCGATCCGAGAGAAGAGAGGTTCCATGGAATTCATCATCGCCGAGAGCACCGAGGATATGAGCCGTCGCGCCGCCGACCGCATCGCGTCGTTCGTCGAGGCCGACCCGTCGTGCGTGCTGGGGCTGGCCACGGGCACGACGCCCATCGGCTTGTACGCGTGCCTCGTTGACGATTGCGCGCAGGGCAAGATCAGCTTCGCCGACGTGACCACGTTCAACCTGGACGAGTATCGCGGCCTCGATCCCGAGCACGATCAGAGCTACCGCTACTTCATGAAGAAGCACCTGTTCGATCATGTGGACATCGATCAGGCACGCACGCATGTGCCCGAGGGCTCGAACCCCGATGCCGAGGCCGTGTGCGCAGCCTACGAACAGGCCATTGAAGAGGCGGGCGGCATCGATTTGCAGCTGCTCGGCCTCGGCCCGAACGGGCACATCGGCTTCAACGAGCCCGAGGACACGTTCCCGAAGGCCACGCACTGCGTGGATCTCACCGAGAGCACCATCCAAGCGAACAGCCGCCTGTTCGACCGCGTTGAAGACGTGCCGCGCCAGGCGTACACCATGGGCATCGGCACCATCATGGCCGCGCGCAGCGTGCTCGTGGTGGTGGAGGGTTCCCACAAGGCCGAGATCGTGAAGAAGGCGTTCTTCGGCCCGGTCACGCCCGAAGTGCCGGCGTCCATCCTGCAGTTCCATCCCGACGCCACCGTCATTGTCGATCCGGCAGCGGGTGCGCTGTGCAAGTAAGGGGCGGCTCGGTTCTGACGGGCGCGGGATTCGCGTCCGCCGACATCGTCATCGAAGGCGAGCGCTTCGCGGCTGTCGACCCGCAGGGCACTGCGGCGACGGCGGCTGACGGTCAGGTGCTCGACGCGTCGGGATGCTACGTCGTTCCGGGCCTCATCGACCTGCATTTCCATGGATGCGTGGGGCACGACTTCTGCGACGGCACCGAAGAGGCCATCGACGCCATCGCGCGGCACGAGGCCTCGTGCGGCGTGACGGCCATCTGCCCGGCCACGATGACCTATCCCGAAGACGTGCTGGCTCCCATCATGGATGCCGCGGCCTCCTACGAGGCGAAGCGCGACGGGGCGGCGCTCGTGGGCATCAACATGGAGGGTCCCTACATCTCGCCCGGCAACATCGGCGCGCAGAACCCTGCCTACCTCCATCTGCCCGACGAGGCGATGTTCCGTCGCTTGCAGGAACGTTCGGGCAATCTCATCAAATTGGTCGACGTGGCGCCCGAGGTGGACGGCGCACTCGATTTCATCCGCTCGGTGTCGTCCGACGTGCGCGTGTCCATCGCGCATACGCAGGCCGACTACGATACCGCGTGCGCGGCCATCGAAGCCGGCGCTCGGCAGATGACGCACCTGTGCAACGCCATGCCGCCGCTGCACCACCGCAAGCCCGGCCCCATCGGCGCGGCGTTCGACCATTCGGAGGTGATGCCCGAGCTTATCGCCGACGGGGTGCATATCCATCCGTCCATGATGCGTCTCCTGTTCGCCGCTTTCGGAGCCGATAGGGTCATCCTTATCAGCGACTCGATGATGGCGACGGGCCTCGACGACGGCGAGTACTCGCTGGGCGGCCAGGATGTCACCGTGCGGGGCAACGTCGCCACGCTGCGCAGCGGCACTATCGCGGGCTCGGCCACCGACCTCATGGCGTGTGTGCGCGTCGCCGTACGCGACATGGGCATCCCGCTGGATGCAGCCGTTCGGGCCGCCAGCGCCAATCCTGCCCGCGCGTTGGGGCTGGAAGGGGAGCGCGGCAGCATCGAGGTCGGCAAGATCGCCGACGCCGTGGTGCTCGATGAGAACCTCCGCGTGCGCCACGTGATCCTGCGAGGCGAGCTGCTGGGGTAGCTTTCTGCGTTCATCGCGCCGGGCGAGGGCTCGGCAGCGGGGCGAAGGGTTCCGTGCGGAGGCGACCGACGCTCTCGGCCGCTCTGTGCAGAGCCCTTCGCCCTTTGCCGTTTTTTAGGGGGGGGCGGCAGCCGGCGGCGCTACCGTTCGGTGACGCTTCATTCTCTTTGACGGCTTTCCGGTTTCTTCTTGGCATGCTCGTCCTATACTCTACTTTTTTCGTCGGATAAACGAGGAAGGGCGTTGCCTATGTCGATGGAGGTGCTGGTGCCCGTCGCAGGTATCTTGGCGGTGTTCGCCGCCATGCTCGTCGTGCTCAAGATCATGCGATCGAAGGGCCTAAGCTTCACGGCGAGGGTGTTCACCGCGCTCGGGCTGGGCGTCCTGCTAGGTTTGGGAATCCAGCTGTTGCTCGGCCGCGACGGGGATGCTGCCACGACGGCGCTCGACTGGATATCCATCGTGGGACAGGGTTATATCGGCTTGTTGAAGATGCTCGTCATGCCGCTCGTGTTCGTGGCCATCGTCGGGGCGTTCACGCGCGCGGAGGTCACCGAGCACTTCGGGCGCATCGCCTTCGCGGTGTTGGCCGTGCTGCTGGGCACGGTGACCGTTGCGGCCGTGCTAGGCTGGGGTGCTACGGTTCTGACCGGGCTTGCGCATGCGGGCTTCCTCGATGCCGCGACCCCCGATGCCGCCGAGCTTTCGTCGCTCGCCTCCCAGCAGAGCGAGGCTGCCAGCCTTACGCTGCCGCAGGAAATCCTCTCGTTCATCCCGACGAACCCCTTCGCCGACCTCGCTGGTGCCCGATCCACCTCCACCATCGCGGTCGTCATCTTCTCGGCCATCCTCGGCGTCGCATATATCAGGTTGCGCGATAAAGACGTTGACCAGGCAGACTTCTTCAAGAGCTTCATCGACAGCCTGTACGGCATCGTCATGCGGATAGTGGCCATGGTGTTAGGGCTCACCCCGTACGGTATCCTCGCGCTCATCGCGAAGGTGATGGCCGCGAGCGATTACCGCGCCATCCTCGGACTGGGAAAGTTCGTGCTCGTGTCTTACGGCGCGTTGCTGGCGGTGCTGTGCGTGCATTGTCTCATCTTGCTGGCGAACCGCGTGAATCCGGCGACCTACTTCAAGAAGGCGTTTCCCGTGCTCAGCTTCGCGTTCGTATCGCGTTCGAGCGCGGGCGCGCTGCCGCTCAACATCGAGACGCAGCATAAAGCCCTGGGCGTGGACAGCGCGTCGGCGAACCTCGCGGCAAGCTTCGGCATGTCTATCGGGCAGAACGGGTGCGCGGGCGTGTACCCGGCGATGCTGGCCACCATCGTGGCGCCTACCGTAGGCATCGACGTGCTGTCTCCTACGTTCTTCGTGCCGCTCATCGCCGTGGTGGCCATCAGCTCGTTCGGTGTGGCAGGAGTGGGCGGGGGAGCGACGTTCGCCTCGCTCATCGTGTTGGGGACGATGGGGCTTCCTATCGAGGTGGTGGCCGTCCTCGCATCCGTGGAGCCGCTCATCGACATGGGTCGCACCGCCCTCAACGTCAGCGACTCCATGGTGGCGGGCATTACAGCCTCGCATGTTGCGGGCGGCCTCGACCGCTCGGTTCTGGACGATCCGGAGGCGCGTGTCACCGCCGAGGCGCACGTGAGCTGACGGGCATGAAAAAAGCCCTGGAGGGGGATGATCCCCTCCAGGGCTTCGCGCATCGGATTCGGTGCGTCCTAGCCGATGGCGTCGGCGAACCAGGAAGTGATGGACTGCGGGTGGGTGATGGCCGTCCCCACCACGATGGCGAAGGCTCCCGCCTCCATGGCCGCCTGCGCATCGGCGAGCGTGTGGATGCGACCCTCGCAGAACACGGGCACGTCGCCCGCTGCGGCGACGGCCTCGCGCAGGAACTCGAGGTCGGGGCCGGCGGTTTTCTCGCGGCCGCCGGGCACGTAGCCCGCCAGGGTGGTGGACACGATGTCCGCACCGGCTTCGAGCGCCCGTTGCACGTCGTCCATGCAGGAGCAGTCGGCCATGATCAGCGTTTCACCGCGCAAAGCCTCCACGGTCTCCTCGAAGGTGCGACCGTCGGGGCGGGGGCGTGCCGTGGCATCGATGGCCACCACGTCGGAGCCGGCGGCGATGCAGGCGCGCGCGTGGCGCAGCGTCGGCGTGATGTAGACGCCGTCGTGCCCCTCTTTCCAAAGGCCGATGACGGGGATTTCCACCTGGCCTTTGATGGCGGCGATGTCGGCAAGGCCTTGGCAGCGGATAGCGGCTGCGCCGCCGCGTTCGGCGGACAGGGCAACCTGCGCCATGGTTTCGGGGTGGCGCATCGGCTCGCCCACGTAGGCCTGGCAGCTGACGATGAGCTTGCCTTGCAGGGAGGAAATCAGGGGATCGGTCATGATCGTCCTTTCAGGGTATCGAGCAGGTATTCGGCGGCTCCGATGAGCGGGGCTCGGCTGCCGAGCGCGGCATCGACGATGGGCAGGCCGTGCATCACGGAAGGCGCCTGTCGCTCGAAGCCTTCTTGCAGGGCGGCTCGCCAGGCTTTTCCGGCGTTGCATACCGAGCCTGAGAGCACGACAAGTTCCGGATCCAGCAGATCCGTCCAGGTTGCGATGGCTTCGCCGAGCACCGCGCCCGCCTCCAGAATGATGCGGCGTGCCAGCTCCTCGCCGTCTGCGGCGCGCCTGGCTATCTCGTCTCCCGCAAGGCGTTCGCCTCCTGCTGCGACGTAACGGGCTTCGATTCCGCTGCCGGCCGCGATGGATTCAAGCTCGCTGGCGGTGCCGCAGGCGCGCGGCGTGCCCAGCGCATCGGGGCAGGGCGTTCGCCCCAGCTCGCCTGCGAACCCGTGCGCGCCTAGCAGCACGCGGCCGTTCGCCACGATGCCGCCGCCGAGCCCGGTGCCCGCTGCGATAACGAAGCAGGTTTGAGCGCCGCGGGCAGCGCCCCAACGAGCTTCGCCGAGCGCATGAGCCTTCACGTCGTTGAGCACGGCCACGGGAAGGCCGAGCGACGCGCTCAGACGCTCGGCTACGGGCTGACCGGTCCAGCCGGGCATGAGCTCGTTGGCGAACGCGATGCCGCCCGTGCGCACGTCCACGAGCCCGGCCGTCCCCACGCCGATGCCGACAACGTCGTCTTCGGCATCGGCTACCACGTCGGCCACGAGCGAGGCCAGGGTGTCCAGCACGGCGCTGCCGCCGCGCTGGGCTTCCGTGGGAACGCTGCGCAGGGCGTCCACCGTCGGCGCCGCATCGGCGGCGGAATAGCGCACGAGCGCACCCGCCATCTTCGTGCCGCCCACGTCGAAGGCGGCAATCGTGCATGGATGTTCGACGCTCATGCGGCGCTCACGCTACTTGCAAGCCGGAGCGCCGGGCGAGACGGGGCACGCATCCCAGTGCGCCTGGCGGATCGGCGCGTCGGCGTCCATGAGTCCCGCGCGCTTCAGCACGGCGACGATCTGCTCCACGTCCTCGCCTTCGAGCGCGCACACGGGCTCGCGCATCTGGTTCGTGTTGAACACGCCCATCTGCCACAGCGCCGTCTTGAACGCGCCCACGCCCGCGCCGAAGCCCACGGTGGCCTTCACCTCGCGCGTGACGTACATGAGGCGTGCGAGGTGATTCTGGATCTCGCGCACGCGCTCCCAGTCGCCGGCTTGCGCGGCGCGCCACTGCTCCACGTAGCTTGCCGGATCGATGTTCGCCAGACCCGGAACCGAGCCGTCGGCACCGCCCAGGTAGGCGCCGTCCACGACCACCTCGTGGCCGGTCAGCACTTGCAGCGGGTGGCCGGCGTCCTCGTTCTGCAGGCACAGCCAGCGGAACGACACGTCGTCGCCCGAAGAGTCCTTCACGCCCTGCAGCACGCCGTCCTCGCCGAGGCGCACGAGCATCGTGGGATCGAGCTTCGTGTGCACGCAAGCGGGCAGGTCGTAGGCAAACAGCGGCAGGTCGGTGTGCTCGCGGATGGCGCGGAAGTGGCGTTCCACCTCTTTGGGACCGCCGAGGGCGTAGAAGGGGGCGGTTGCCACGAGGGCGTCCACGCCGTAGCCCGTCGCGCGCTTGGCCTGGTCGACCACGCGCATGGTTTCCATGTCGATGATGCCCGTGAGCACCGGTACGCGGCCGTGCACCATGGCGATGGCCTCTTGCAGAACGTGGTAGCGCTGCGCGTCGGTGAGGAAGGCAACCTCGCCCGAGGATCCCAGGAAGAACAGACCGTCGACGCCCGCGTCGATCATGCGGTTGATGGAGCGCTCGAGCGCCTCGAGGTCGAGCTGGCGCTTCTCGGTCAGCGGAATGACGACGGGGGGAATGACGCCGCGAAACGGTGAATCAGTCATAGGAGCAAGCCTCTCTCTGTTCGTCGGTAAACGGTAAAAGGGTAAACTCCCTCAGCGTAAGCGTCAACGCAAGAGGGCAGGTCGCCACATAAAAAGCGCCCCCGGTTCAACCGAGGGCGCAGGGGAAACGTCGTAAGCTTACTTGCCCAATTCGGGATGCAGAAGCGACGGAGCCGCTCCCAGAAGCAGCTTGGTGTAGGCGTCTTTCGGGTGCTCGAACACGTCCTTCGCCGCGCCGCGCTCCACGGCCTCTCCGGCGTTCATCACGATGATCTGGTCGGAAATGTAGCGCACCGTCTGGATGTCGTGGCTGATGAACACCATGGACAGGCCCAAGTCGCGCTTGAGATCCATCAGCAGGTTCAAAATCTGCGCGCGCACCGACACGTCGAGGGCGCTGGTGGGCTCGTCGGCAATGATGGCGTCGGGCTCAAGCGACAGGGCGCGCGCGATGGCCACGCGCTGGCGCTGGCCGCCGGACAGCTGGCCCGGCAGGGCATCCAGCACGGAGTTCGGCAGGCCCACCATCTCGATGAGGTCGAGCACGCGGCGCTCGCGGGACGTCTTGTCGCCCACCTTGTGCACCACGAGCGGATCCATCAGCTGGTCGTGCACGCTCATGCGCGCGTTCAGCGCCGTGGCCGGATCCTGGAACACCACCGAGATCACGCGGCCGATGAGACGGCGCTGCGCAGCCGAGCGCTTCGTCACGTCCTCGCCCTTGAAGAACACCTTGCCCGACGTGGGCTGTTGCAAACCGCACATCACGTTGGCCGTGGTGGACTTGCCGCAGCCGGATTCGCCCACGATGCCCAAGGTTTCGCCGGGCATGAGCTTGAGGGTGAGGCCGCGCACGGCCTGCACTTTGTTCGGATGCAGGATGGAGCCCGTGCGCGTTTTGAACGTCACGCGGATGTCGTCGAGGAAGATGATGGGGGTGGGTTCGCCCGCTCCCGTTGCGGGCTGGACGCCCGCGTTCACGCGTTCCTGCTCGCTCATATGATGGCACCTCCTGGGACGTACGGTTTGATGCCGAGGCGCTTGAGCTCGCTGTCGGGCAGCTCGGCGTAGTAGTGGTCGGAGTCGGACACGCGCTTGAGCACGGGGCGCAGCTGGGACACCTTGTCAGGATGGCTGGAGCGCGGCGTGAAGCGGTCGCCCTCGGGGAAGTCTTTCGGGCTGGGGACGCTGCCGGGCACCTGGTGCAGGCGCGTTCCGCCGGCTTCGATGGACAGCACCGAACCCAAGAGACCGCGGGTGTATTCGTGCACGGGATGGCACAGGATGTCGGACACGGGGCCCTGCTCCACCACCTGGCCGGCGTACATGACCGTGATGGAGTTGGCCACCTCGGCGACGAGCGCCAGGTCGTGGCTCACGAACACCATCGCGAAGCCCAGCTCCTTCTGCAGCTTGTTCAACAGGTCGATGACCTGCTTCTGCACGGTCACGTCGAGAGCCGTAGTGGGCTCGTCGGCGATGATGAGCTTCGGATCGCGCGTCAGCGCCATGGCGATGAGCACGCGCTGGCGCTGGCCGCCGGACAGTTCGTGGGGGTAGGAGTCAAGCGTGCGCTTCGGATCGAGTCCTACCAGCTCCAGCAGCTCCTCGGCCGTGCGGGTTCCTCCGCGCTTCGTGAGCTGCTTCATTTGGGCTTTGATCAGCATGGACGGGTTCAACGAAGAGAGCGCGTCCTGGTAGATCATGGCGATTTCGCGACCGCGCAAGGCGTTCATCTGCTTCTGATCCATGTTCAGCAGGTTCTGGCCGTCGTAGAGGATCTCGCCGGACACCTTCGCCTTCGGATCCAGCAGCCCCATGATGGTAAGGGAGGTGATGGACTTGCCGCAGCCGGACTCGCCCACAAGACCCATGGTCTGGCGCGGGCGCACCACGAAGCTCACGTGGTCGACCACGTTCACGTCGCCGTGGCGCGGGAACTTGATGCACAGATCCTTCACTTCCAGAATAGGCGGCACGTCGGTGCGCGCCTCGAAGCGGTCGGTGCGCGTCTTCTCAATCGCCTGAAGCTCGCTGAGGCGCTGTTCGAGCATCTCCGCCTGGGCGGCGTATGCCAGCGTGGGGTCGGCCACGAGCTTGTCGGCCTCGCGGTTCGCGCGGACGGCGGCGTCATCGGCCTTGACCGGGGCCTTGGGCGCGGCAGCCATGGCATCGGTGATGCCCTCGGACAGGATGTTCAGGCACAGCACGGTGATCATGATGGCCAGACCCGGGAACAGCGCCTGCCACCAACGACCGGCAAGCACGCCGCCGCGGGCGTCGGACAGGATGTTGCCCCACGTGGGCGTGGGCTCGGGAATGCCGGCCGAGATGAACGACAGCGACGCTTCGAACACGATGGCGTCGGCCACCAGCACGATGGTGAACACCATGACCGGGGCGATGCAGTTGCGGATGACGTGCTTCACGAGGATCCAGGGGGCGCGGGCGCCGGAAACGACGACGGCGCGCACGTAATCCTGATTGTACTCGCTCACCACGTTGGCGCGCACGATGCGGGCGATCTGCGGGATGTACAAAAAGCCGATCGCGAAGATGAGCGAGGGCACCGAGTTGCCGAACACGAGCACGAACGTGGCGGCCAGCGCGATACCGGGGAAGGACATGATGACGTCCAGGATGCGCATGATGACCTCGGACACCCATTTGCGCGCCACGGCGGCGACGGCGCCGATGATGGAGCCGCACACGAGGGCGAAGGCGGTGGCGCCCAGGCCGATGATCAGCGAGTAGCGCGCGCCGTACATCATACGCGACAGCACGTCGCGGCCCTTGTCGTCGGTGCCGAACAGGAACTGGGCATCGGGGGCTTGGCGTGCCGTGAAGATCTCAAGCGGGTTGTGCGGCGCCAGGATGTTGGCGAACACGGCGATCATGACGATCAGGATGAGCACGACGAGCGAGATGCGCGATCCGATGCTCATGGCCTTCCACCGGCGGAAATGCACCTTGCCGGGATTGGCTTCCATCTTATCAGTGAGGTTTCCTCGAAGTTTGACCATGTTGCTACACCGTCCTGATTCGCGGATCGATCAGGATATAAAGCATATCCACGATGATGTTGATGATGATGAAGGTGATGGCCACGCACAGCACGACGCCCTGCACGAGCATCGTGTAGCTGGACTGGATGCCCGAGAGGATGGCCATGCCCATGCCAGGGAGGTTGAAGATGACCTCGATGACCACGGCGCCGCCGATGAGGTAGCCGATGCGCAGGCCGAGCACCGTCACGGGCGTGATCAGCGCGTTGCGCAGCACGTTGCGGGCCACCACGACGCGCTTCGGAATGCCGGCGCCCAGCGCGGTGCGCACGTAGTCCTTGTCCAGCTCTTCCACCATGGACGTGCGGATGACGCGCGTCAGCTGGCCGGCCACGGGAACGCCCAGCGCGATGGCGGGCATGGCCATGCGGGCCAGCCAACCGCCCGGATCGGCCGTCAGCGAGGGCAGCGGGCCGGAGGCGGGCAGCACGTGCAGCATCGAGGAGAACAGCAAAATCATGAGCACCGCCAGCCAGAACGACGGCGTGGCGATGCAGGCGATGGAGAACACGCGGATGATCTGGTCGGGCCATCGATCCCGATACAAGGCCGAGATCACGCCGAGGATCACTGCGATGACCACGCCGATGATGAGGCCGAAGAACGTCAACTGCAACGTGACGGGCAGAGCTTCGCCGATGCGATCGGCCACCGAGGCGTTGTTCGCGCCGTAGGTGCCGAGGTCGCCTTGTACGAGGCCGACGATGAAGTTACCGTATTGCACGAGGATGGGATCGTTCAATCCGTGCTCCTCGCGATACTGCTCGGCTTGGGCTTCAGTGGCGTTCTCGCCAAGGACCGAATACGCTTGGTCGATAGGAGAGAGTGCCATGATGAAGAAGACGAGGATGGTGACACCGAAGATCATGATCGGCAACGCTATGAGGCGTCGTCCGATTAATCGTAGCAGGTTGCTCACCGTATCCCCCTTTCGCTTCGTGGGCTCGAAAGCCCGCTTGCACTGACAAACTGCTGCCTGCATCGCGCGCGCAGGCGCGGTAAGGCGTAGACAACCAATGGTATTTTATATGATTCGCACTGATTATGCGGAGAAATAAGAACGATCTTGCTTCGTGTCCGACGCCGTCGGTACGACCTCGCCGCTCGAGTTAGGACGGATTCCGTTCGCATACGAGAAACCAGCTGCTCCCGGTTCCGCGGGCATGCTCGCATCCGACGCATGCCTCGCCGGGACATAGCTCCCCGGAGCGAAACGTTTCGTCGAACAGGTCGGCGGGCAGCAGTCGTTCATCGGGTTCGGCACCTTCGATGCACGACGCGATCAAGACGGACAGCTGGCGCATGCCCCGTGCGGTGGGGTGGGTGCCGTCGACGGCCTCGTAGTCTATGCCGAACGCCTCGAGGTCGGCCACGTTGCAGCCGTGCTCTCGCGCAGCAGCGCGAATGGCGTCGTTGTAGCTCTTGAACGGTGCGCCGCGCAGGTTCCATGCGAACGTGGGGCTCGGGCATCCGGCCACGCGTCCGGGGCAGAGCGTGCAGCACCATACCTCGGCTTGCGGGTAGGCTGCGCGCATCCGTTCCAGCAGCAGCCCGTAGGCGGCGCGGAAGCGGTCGATCGCGCCGGGCGCGGCGGCTGCCGGGGCGTGCGGTTCGATGGCGTCAAGATCGAGCGCGACGGGCACGGCGTTGCCGCGGCCGGCGGCTTGCGCCGTCGCGCCGCCCCAGCCGTAATCGTTGATGCCCATGAACACGATGACGACATCGGGCTGCACGCCGTCTTCGGCCAGCGCGTCGATGCGTTCTTGACTGTTTCCGGCAGGGAAGCCGGCGCCTTCCACGAGGCTTCCGGAGAACGAGCTGTTCGCCAGCAGCCGTCCGCCGAGGCGTTCGATAACTTGGGACCACCAGGTGTCGGCGCTCGACGTCACGCCGGTCTGCTCGCAGCGTTCGCCCTGGTAGTACACGGCGAATCCGTCGGGGTTGCATCCATCGAACGTGCTGATGGAATCGCCGAGAATGGAAAAGGATCTCATAGGGCCTCTTTCTCAAAAGCAAGGGCCCGCTCCTTGCGGAGCGAGCCCTGGGGGTTGCCTTGCTCTACGGGTTCACAGCGCGCGCTTACGCCTTCACGCTCGCACCGAGGAACACGAGGCCCGTCGTGGCGATGGGCTCGAAGCCGGTGATCTGCGTCTCCTGGTAGCCCGTGGCCAGCTCGCGGTGGAACAGCGGGTACAGCGGAACTTCCTCGGCCAGAAGGTCGAAGCACTTGTTCCACAGCTCCTGCTGCTCGTTGCCGGTGGCCTCGCGAGCCTGCTGCATGAGGGTCTGCAGCTCGTCGAACTTGCCGTCGCCGGCCTTCTTCCAGCAGCTGCGGCCCTGGGTCCACACGTTGTCGCCGTACCACCAGGACATCAGCAGGTCGGGGTCGTTGCCGAAGCAGGTCGGGTCGCCCGGGGTCAGCATGACGTCGTAGGGCAGCACGTCGGCCGACTCGGCCAGAGACGCCCAGTCGATCTTCGTCTCGTTGATGGTGCAGTTCACGCCGATGGCATCGAGGTCGTTCTTGATGCCGGCGGCCAGGTTCTTCACCCAGTTGTTGTTCGTCATCAGCTCGAAGCTCAGGTCGGTGACGCCGGCCTCGGAAAGCAGGCTCTTGGCCTTCTCGGGGTCGTAGGTGTACACCGTGGAAGCCTTGTGGTAGTTCTCGTGGCTCTCGGGCAGGAAGCTCGTCACCTTCGCGGCATGGCCGGCCATGGCGTTGGAGATCAGCTTGTCCACGTCCACGGCATAGTAGAACGCCTGGCGGACGCGCTTATCGTCGAACGGCTTCTTGAGCGTGTTGAACATGAAGAACGGCTGGTTGAAGCCCTGGATGTAGTCGACGGACGCGCCGGCGGCCATGAGCTGTTCGGCGTTGGCGTCGGGCACGTTCTCCATGACCTGGACCGTGGCCTCCTGCAGCGCGGTGGTGCGGGAGGTGTCGTCGAGCAGGATGTCCCAGTGCATCTTGTCGGCCGTAGCGGCGTACTTGCCGTTGTAGTTCGTGTTCGGCACGAACTCGATGGAGCCGCCGTCGTCGCCGTTGATGGTGTCGTACACCCACGGGCCGGAACCGATCGGCTTCGTCTTCAGATCATCCTCGGTCAGCGAGGCGGGGAACACCTTGACCACGCTCAGACGGCCCTTCAGCAGGCTGTCGAAGGGGTACTTCAGCGTGAAGGAGACGGTCTTGTCGTCCTTCGCAGACACCGTGTCGATGAATTCGAGGAAGGCGCCGTAGGTGGCGTCGGCCATGTTCTTCTCGAACGCGTTCACCACGTCGGCGGTGGTGACGTCCGTGCCGTCGGAGAACTTGGCACCGTCGCGCAGGGCAACCTCGTACTCGGTGTCGGAGACCTTCGTGGGCTCGCCGGCGGCAAGCGCGTTATAGGTCTTGTAGGTGTGCAGATCGAGGTCGTACAGGCCCTCGAACACATGCCACGTGGCGGCCAGCATCAGCGCGGAGCTGTTGCCGATCGGGTTGACGTTCGTGCTCGTGTAGGCCATGGCGCCGGTCAGCGTGCCGCCCTGGGCCGCTGCGCCGGCGTCGGTGCCGGCATCGGTCGACGGGGTGTCCGTCGTTTCGCCGCCGCCACCGCAGCCGGCCAGAGTCAGGCCTGCTGCAGCCGCCGCGACGGCGCTGCCCGCCAAGAACGTGCGGCGAGACAAAGTTGCTTTCAAAGGCTGTTCCATTGGTTTCCCTCCATTTCGGTATCGGGGCAGGAGGCCCCGAACGTACGTGCGTGCTTGCGCACGCGCACAACAGCAGTGCCCATTATCCGGGAAAACCCCCAGAAAATAAAGAACTTGTAAGATCAATGTTCTTATATTTGTTCAAATACGAGAATAATTCACCAGGGGAAATACGTGGTATCATGCGCCGCATGATACGAAAGAGCGATAAAAGTAACAGTTGGCTAACGGCGTTCCTCAGCCGCGAAAACCGACCGTTTCCCGCACTGGTTGTCCGTCTCTCGCGTCCAGCGTTGCCCGCGCCCGCCAAGTTGCTGGCGCCGCCCGCTTCGAACGAGGCCGTGCGCAAGTCCATGAAGGGTAACAAGCGCAGCAACACGAAGCCCGAGCTTCTGGTGCGCGAGCGCCTGCGCGCGGCTGGCCTGACGGGGTATCGGCTGCAGTGGAAGGTGCCGGGGCACCCGGACGTAGCGTGGCCGGGCAAGAAGGTGGCGCTGTTCGTCAACGGGTGCTTCTGGCACAGGTGCCCGCACTGCAAGCCCAGCATGCCGAAGAGCAACGTGGAGTACTGGGTGGTGAAGTTCGAGCGTAACGTCGAGCGCGACGAGCGCAGCCGCGCCGCGTTGGAGGAGCTAGGCTGGACCGTCCACGTGATCTGGGAATGCCAGCTCAAGAAGAAGACGATCGACGACACGTTCGCCGCGCTGCTCCCCGCTCTCGCCGAGGAGCTAGGAAAAGAACTCAAGGGCATCTAGCGAGAAGGCTGGCGCACGGTGGTCTGGCGCTCGAACGGTCCTGCTCGCGCAAACAGCTCGCTGGGTCGTTCGGCTCGTGCGGAACCGCGCCCAGACCGCCGCGCGCAAGCCTTCCGCCGCCTACCGACGGGGGCGACCGCGGCGTGCCGCCCATCGTATTCGTCGCGCCGCAACGCGATTTCGGGCTGGTATCATGAATGCCGTGTATTCTGTCAGGCGAAGCAAGCTGAGCAAGAGCAGAAGGTCGGGGCCCCGATGCGCCTTTGTCGGGTGAGCATCCCCTTCGAAGGAGAGGAATATGACGAGAGAATTCAAATCTATGGACGGCAACAACGCCGCCGCGTACGTCTCCTATGCGTTTACCGAGGTGGCGGGCATTTACCCGATCACTCCGTCGAGCCCCATGGCCGACCTGGTGGACCAGTGGTCCGCTGCCGGCAAGAAGAACATCTTCGGCACCACGGTGAAGGTGTGCGAGATGCAGTCCGAGGGCGGCGCCGCCGGCGCGGTGCACGGCTCGCTGGCCGCAGGCGCGCTGACCACCACCTACACGGCTTCCCAGGGTCTGCTCCTCATGATCCCCAACATGTACAAGATGGCCGCCGAGCAGCTGCCGTGCGTGTTCCACGTCAGCGCGCGCACGCTGGCCACCCAGGCGCTGTCCATCTTCGGCGACCACTCCGACGTCATGGCGTGCCGCCAGACGGGCTTCGCCATGCTGGCCGAGACCAACGTCCAGGAGGTCATGGACCTGTCGGCCGTGGCGCACCTGTCCGCCATCAAGGGCCGCATCCCCTTCATCAATTTCTTCGACGGATTCCGCACCTCCCACGAAGTGCAGAAGATCGCCGTGTGGGACTACGAGGACCTCGCCGACATGTGCGACATGGAGGCCGTGAGCGAATTCCGCGAGCATGCGCTGAACCCCGAGCGTCCGGCCATGCGCGGCAGCCATGAGAACGGCGACATCTTCTTCCAGCATCGCGAGGCGTGCAACGGCGTGTACGATGCGCTGCCCGCCATCGTCGAGGACTACATGCACCAGGTGAACGCCAAGCTGGGTACGAACTACGAGCTGTTCAACTACTACGGCGCGCCCGACGCCGACCGCGTGATCGTGGCCATGGGCTCGTTCTGCGACGTGGTCGAGGAGGTCGTGGACTATCTGAACGCCCAGGGCCAGAAGGTGGGCCTCGTGAAGGTGCGCCTGTATCGCCCGTTCGTGAGCGAGAAGTTCATGGCCGCGCTGCCCGCGACGGTGCAGAAGATCGCGGTCATGGACCGCACGAAGGAGCCGGGCGCGCTCGGCGAGCCCTTGTACATGGACGTCATCAACGCGCTCGCGCACGAGGGCCGCGCCGATCTCACGGTGGTAGGCGGCCGCTACGGCCTGGCGTCGAAGGACACCCCGCCGTCTTCGGTGTTCGCCATCTACCAGGAGCTGGAGAAGGACGCGCCGGCGCGCGAGTTCACCGTGGGCATCGTCGACGACGTGACGAACCTGTCGCTTCCCGAGGATCCGAACAGCCCGAACACCGCGGCCGAGGGCACCATCGAGTGCAAGTTCTGGGGCCTCGGTGGCGACGGCACGGTGGGCGCGAACAAGAACTCCATCAAGATCATCGGCGACCACACCGACAAGTACGTGCAGGCATACTTCCAATACGACTCGAAGAAGACCGGCGGCGTGACCATCAGCCACCTGCGCTTCGGCGACTCGCCTATCCGCAGCACCTACTATGTGAACAAGGCCGACTTCGTGGCTTGCCACAACCCCTCCTACGTCACCAAGGGCTTCCGCATGGTGAACGACGTGAAGCCGGGCGGTGCGTTCATGATCAACTGCCAGTGGACGCCCGAGGAGCTTGAGCACCACCTGAACGCCGAGGCGAAGCGCTACATCGCCAACAACGACATCAAGCTGTACACCATCAACGCCATCGACCTCGCCGCCGAGATCGGCATGGGCAAGCGTACGAACACCATCCTGCAGTCGGCGTTCTTCACGCTGGCCAACGTAATCCCGCAGGACGAGGCGCTGCAGTACATGAAGGACGCCGCCACGAAGTCCTATATGAAGAAGGGTCAGGACGTCGTCGACATGAACCATCGCGCCATCGATGCGGGCGCCACGGCGTTCGTGCAGGTGGAGGTGCCTGCAAGCTGGGCGAACGCTGTGGACGAGAACGAGGCTCCGACGCTCGAGGGTCGTGCTGAAGTGGTGAAGATGGTGCGCGAGATCATGGAGCCGGTCGGCCGTATGGACGGCGACCGTCTGCCGGTGTCGGCGTTCGTCGACCACGCCGACGGCCAGTTCGAGCAGGGCGCGGCCGCCTACGAGAAGCGCGGCGTGGCTGTGAGCGTGCCCGCGTGGGATGCCGCCACGTGCATCCAGTGCAACCAGTGCGCTTTCGCGTGCCCGCATGCCACCATCCGCCCGTTCGCCCTCACCGAGGAAGAGGCTGCTGCGGCTCCTGCCGCTACCGTCATGGTGCCCGCGAAGGGCAAGGCCGCTGCCGGCCTGCAGTACACGCTGGCCATCTCGCCGCTCGACTGCATGGGCTGCGGCGTGTGCGTGAACGTGTGCCCGTCCGACTCGCTGGCAATGGTGTCCACGGAAAGCCAGCTGGCGCAGCAGGACGTGTTCGACTACTGCGTGGACAACGTGTCCGACAAGCCCGCGCTCGAGGATGCCACGGTCAAGGGCAGCCAGTTCAAGCAGCCGCTGCTGGAGTTCTCCGGCGCCTGCGCCGGTTGCGCCGAGACGGCGTACGCCAAGCTGGTCACCCAGCTGTTCGGCGATCGCATGTACGTCGCGAACGCCACGGGTTGCTCGTCCATCTGGGGCGGTCCGGCCGCTACGTCGCCGTATACGGTGAACGCCGAGGGTCGCGGGCCTGCGTGGTCGAACTCCCTGTTCGAGGACAATGCCGAGCACGGCCTGGGCATGTTGCTGGGTCACGAGGCGGTGCGTGACCGCCTGGTCGGCAAGTTGGAAGCCATGGCAGCTAACGACAAGACGCCGGCTGAGACCAAGGATCTTATCGCGGCGTACCTCGACACCATGGCCGATGGCGAGGCGAACGCCAAGGCCGTCGAGGCGCTCGTTCCCGCGCTCGAGGCTGCTGCCGAGAACGGTTGCCCGGAGGCGCCCGAGATCCTGCAGAACAAAGAGTACCTGAACAAGAAGTCCGTCTGGATCTTCGGCGGCGACGGCTGGGCCTACGACATCGGTTACGGCGGCCTCGACCACGTGCTGGCATCCGGCGAGGACGTGAACGTGTTCGTGTTCGACACCGAGGTGTACTCCAACACCGGCGGTCAGGCTTCGAAGGCAACCAACATCGGCCAGGTCGCCCAGTTCGCGGCCGCGGGCAAGGACGTCAAGAAGAAGAGCCTCACCGAGATCGCGATGGCGTACGGCTACGTGTACGTGGCGCAGGTTGCCATGGGCGCCAAGCCGGCCCAGACCATCAAGGCCATCGCCGAGGCCGAGGCCTATCCCGGACCGTCGCTGATCATCGGCTACTCGCCGTGCGAGATGCACTCCATCAAGGGCGGCATGGCGAACTGCCAGGACGAGATGAAGAAGGCCGTCGATTGCGGCTACTGGAACCTGTTCCGCTTCAACCCGGCCGCCGAGCCCGGCAAGAAGTTCACGCTGGACTCCAAGGAGCCCGCAGGCGGCTACCAGGAGTTCCTCATGAACGAAGCGCGTTATAGCCGTCTGACCCGCGAGTTCCCTGAGCGCGCCAGCGAGCTGTTCGAGCGCAACGAGAAGGCGGCCATGGACCGCTACGAGCACCTGCTCAAGCTCAAGGACGTCTACGCCGAAGCGTAAGCCGTTTTCAAGGAACACGATGAACGAAAGCCCCCGACGCGAACGAGCGTCGGGGGCTTTTTGCGTCCGAGAGTTGTTCTTCGTTGATGTTGTACGAAAATGGTTGTACAATTGAGCACACGAAAGGAGTCGGCATGGACGATTCTATGGTTACGGCACGCATGCTGGATGAAAAGAAGCGCAAAGGCGCTCGCATCCTTGCGCGAGAGGGTCTCAGCGCTTCTCAAGCGATCAACCTCATGTACGACAAAATGATCGAGGAGGGGGAGGCGGGTTTCCTTCGAGCCGATTCGAGCCGTATCGGCGATGAGGCGAAGTGGGCCGCTGCTTCTCGTTTCGTCGATTCTCTATCCTCGAAGCGTGCTTCTCGTTTCGACGACATGACCAAAGCAGAGGTGAGGGTGGAGCGCCTTCGTTCGAGGGGCATGATGTGATATGGCTCGCATGAAGCTCTTGCTGGACACTAATGTCGTTATCGATTTTCTGCATGAGCGCGAGCCTTATTACGATAAGGCTCGCTTGCTCATGACGGCGGGTCGTGTGGGGGAATTCGATCTCTGGATCACCTCGTCGCAGGTGACCGATCTTATCTACATCCTCTCGGAGGGCGGGAAGCGCTTGCTGTTGTCGCATGTGCTTGAGCAGCTGCGAGGGATGCGGACGTTCGTGAACGTGCATGCCGTCAGCGATCGGGAGGTCGATCGGATGCTGGCAGCCTCGTGGAAGGACCCGGAAGATTCGCTTATCTTTGAATCGGCATTGGAGATGCGCGCCGATGCCATCGTCACGCGCAATCGGAAAGATTTCGAGTCGTCGGTGATCAAAGTGGTGGACTGCGACGAATTCTTCGTCTGGATGCGCAAGGACTTCGGATTGGACTACGAAGAGGTGGTCATCTAGCGAGATGCGTGATCGGACGCATATGAGTGAAACGTGGTCGGTTTCCCCTTCGGGGTGAAGCCAATTGCGATTCGTGCCCAGTGCGTCTATCCGCACCGCGATGCGCAGAGCTTCGGGCCGTCGTGCGAACGGGCGGGTTTCAGCCGCCTGTTGCGCAAGACGGGCGGGTGCTCATGCGCTACCATGGGGGCACCCGATTTCAGAAGGAGCCGACGCACGCCATGGACGAAGCACGCGAGCCCACCCCTCATGCCCTGACGCGATTCTCCGACGAGGTGCGCGGCTGGTTCCTCGATGCCTTTCCCGAGCCCACGCCGTTGCAGGAGTGCGCCTGGGACGTTATCGAGGGCGGCGAGAACGCGCTGGTCATCGCACCCACTGGCTCGGGCAAGACGCTTGCGGCGTTCCTGTTCGCCATCGACGAGCTTATGCGCGAGAAGGCGGCGACGGCGGGTTTGCCGAAGAAGGAGCGTCCCGGCAAGGGCGTGCGCGTGCTGTACATCTCGCCGCTGAAGGCGCTCGGGGCGGACGTGGAGCGCAACTTGCAGGCGCCGCTCGCCGGCATCGCGGCTCGCATGGCGGCCGCAGGCGGCGCGATGCCCGAAGTGCGCACGGGCATGCGCACGGGTGACACCACGCCCGATCAGCGCCGTAGCCTGCAGCGCAACCCGCCCGACATCCTCATCACCACGCCCGAATCGCTGTACCTCATGCTCACGTCGCAGGCGCGCGAGACGCTGCGCACCGTGGAAACCGTCATCGTCGACGAAGTGCACGCGTTGGCGGGGAGCAAGCGCGGCGCGCACCTGGCTTTGAGCCTCGAGCGTCTCGACGACCTGCTGGAAAAGCCGGCGCAGCGCATCGGGCTGTCGGCCACCGTGCGTCCGCGCGACGAGATCGCGCGCTTCCTGGGCGGGCCTCATCCCGTGCGCGTCGTCGCCTCCGAGGGGCGGCCCGACATGGACGTGCGCGTGCGCGTGCCCGTGCGCGACATGACCGCCGTCCCGACGTTCGGGGGAAGCGACCTGACGGGAGGCGCCGCGGGGAAGCGCGGGGGAGGGCCGCGCCGCGCGCCAGCGGAGGAAGCGTGGAAGTCCGACCGCGCCCTGCGCGCCGCCATGGCGAAGTCCTCGCTTCCGGCGAGCACGACGAGTCCCGACAGCCGTCTCGGCTCGTCTTCCATCTGGCCTTACATCGAAGCCTCCATCCTCGACGAGGTGCTGGCGCACCGCACCACCATCGTGTTCGTCAACTCGCGCGGCCTGTGCGAGAAGCTCACGGCGCGGCTGAACGACCTGTACGCGAAGCGGATGGGCATCGCGCGCGGCGTCGATATGGACGCGCCAGCCGCGCCCATCCGCTCGGATCTCGGCTCCACGACGGAGTTGTCCACGGGCGCGCCCGCCATCATCGCGAAGGCGCATCACGGATCGGTGTCGAAGGAGAAGCGCCTGCAGGTGGAGCGCGAGCTGAAAGCGGGCGAGCTGCCGTGCGTGGTGGCCACCTCGTCGCTGGAGCTGGGCATCGACATGGGATCCATCGACCTCGTGCTGCAGGTGGCGGCCCCGCCGTCGGTGGCCAGCGCCCTGCAGCGCATCGGGCGCGCGAACCACCAGGTGGGCGGCCGCTCGACGGGGTCTATCTTCCCGCGCACCCGCACCGAGATCATCGACGCGGCCGTGGCGGCCGAAGGCATGTACGAGGGCCGCATCGAGCAGACGGCGCTCGTGAAGAACGCGCTGGACGTGCTGGCCCAGCAGACGGTGGCCGCCGTGGCTATGGACGAGCTGGCGGCGGACGACTGGTTCGACACCGTGCGGCGCGCGGCCCCGTATTCCGAGCTTCCGCGACGGGCCTTCGATTCGGTGTTGAGCATGCTGGCCGGCCGCTACGCGACGGCCGATTTGGCCGAGTTCTCGCCGCGCATCGTGTGGGATCGCGAGCGCGGGCGGCTGCTGGCGCGTCCCGGCACGCAGCGCCAGGCCGTCATGTCGGCAGGCACCATCCCAGACCGCGGGATGTTCTCGGTGGTGTTGCCGGAAGGCGACGGCGCGCAAGGCCGGAGGCGCGTGGGCGAGCTGGACGAAGAGATGGTGTACGAGTCGCGGGTGGGCGACATCATCACGCTGGGCACCAGCTCGTGGCGTATCAGCGAGATCACGCGCGACCGCGTGATCGTGGAGCCCGCGCCCGGGCGCTCGGCCCGTCTGCCGTTCTGGCATGGCGAAGGCGTGGGGCGGCCCGCCGAGACGGGGCGCATGCGCGGCGCGTTCTTGCGCGCGGTGGCCGCGGGCATCGAAGGCGACGATGCAGAGGCGGAGGAGGGGGGCTTCGGCGTGTCCTGTGCGGTGAGCGAGCGCTTGGCCGCAGACGGCCTCGACGACGATGCGCAGCGCAACCTCGTCGAGCTGATCCGCTCGCAGCGCGCGGCGACGGGCATCATCCCCGACGACAAGACGCTCGTGGTGGAACGCTGCGAGGACGAGCAGGGCGACTGGCGCGTGCTGCTGCATTCGCCGTACGGCCGCCGCGTGCACGAGCCGTGGGCGATGGCGGTGTCCGACCGCATCATGGCGATCTACGGCTACGATGCGCAGGCCATGGCGGCCGACGACGGCATCGTCCTGCGCATCCCCATGACCGAGACCCGCCTTCCCGGCATCGAGCTGTTCGCGTTCGACCCCGACGAGCTCGACCGCATCGTGCGCGATCGCGTGGGCTCCACGTCGCTGTTCTCGGCGCGGTTCCGCGAATGCGCCGCGCGCGCCCTGCTGATGTCGCCCATCGCGCCGGGCAAGCGCGCCCCGCTGTGGCAGCAGCGCCTCAAGGCCGGCCAGCTGCTGGAGGCCGCCCGGCGCGAGCGCGAGTTTCCCATCCTGGTGGAAACGGCGCGCGAGTGCTTGCAGGACGTGTACGACATGAGGGCGCTGCACGAGCTGATGGAGCAGGTGCAGGCGGGATCGGTGCGCTTGGTGGAGGCGCAGACGTCGGTGCCGTCGCCGTTCGCGGCGCCGCTTCTGTTCGGGTACGTGGGCGAGCGCCTCTACGCGGGCGACCTGCCGCACGCCGAGCAACGCGCGTCGCTGCTGTCGCTCGACCCCACGCTGCTGGGCGAGCTGCTGGGCTCGACCGACTTGGGCGACGTGCTGGACGCGGACGTGATCGCCGGCGTGGAGGCCGGCTTGCAGCGCCTTGCTCCCGATCGGCGCATGCGCGGCGTCGAGGGCGCGGCCGACTTGCTGCGCGTGCTGGGGCCGCTGTCCGTCGAGGAGGCGGCGTTGCGCATGCGCTCGGACGCCGAAGCGGACGACGACGGGGCAGCGGACGAAGGGGGCGGCGAAGCGGCCACCGAAGAGGAAGCGCATGCGCTGCTCGAAGAGCTGCAGCGCGCCCATCGGGCGTTTACGGTCGTGTTGGGCGGCAAGGAGCTCTGGGCGGCCGTCGACGATGCGGCGTTTCTGCGCGATGCGCTGGGCGCGACGATCCCCCCGTGGGCCGACGCGCTCAACCGCCCCGCCAGCCAATCCGGCCAAGCGCAAGCCCCCTTACGTGATCCCGAGCGAAGCGCGCAGCGCGAAATCGAAGGATCCCGTGCGGCGTCGGCCGAAAGCGATGGCGGCGAGGATGCGCTCCACCCCCTGGACGAACTGCTCGCACGCTACGCGCGCACGCACGGCCCCTTCTCCGCCGAGGCCGCGGCGGCGCGCTTCGGCATCGGGGTCGCCGTCGCCCGGGACGGCCTCGCCCGCCTCGCCTCGGCGGGGCGCCTCATGCAGGGCCGCTTCGGGGAAGACGGGGACGGGCGGGCGTGCGCCTGGGTCGAGACGGGCGTGTTCCGGCGTCTGCGCTCGCTGTCGTTGGCGGAAGCGCGCCGCGCCGTGCAGGCGGTGAGCCCGAGCGCGTTCGCGCGCTTCCTGATCGACCTGCAAGGAGCAGGGCCGCTGGGCGAGGAGCGATTCGAGGGCATCGACGGACTCGCCCAGGTGATCGCCCAGTTCGAAGGCGTGTTCCTGCCGGCTTCGGCCTGGGAGGCGCACGTGTTCCCCAGCCGCGTGCGCGACTATCGTCCCGGCATGCTCGACGAGCTGCTGGCTTCAGGCGACGTGGTGTGGGCGGGCGCTCGCCGCGAAGGCGACGAGGGCGATGGACATGGGCGGGCGCCGCGGCCTCGCAGCTCCCGCGAGCGCGAAGCCGCAGGCCTCGTCGCGTTCTATCCCACCGATTCGCCGTTCGCGCCCGTACGGCCCGATCTGGCCGATGCGCCGTCCGACGGGCCGAAGCCGGAAGGCTCGGCGGCGCCGTCGGTCGAGGCGGCCGTGGTGGAAGCGCTCGGGTTCGGAGGCGGCTTGTTCTTCCGCCAGATCGTCGATGCGGTGCGCCGACGGCTTGCGCCCGAGTTCGTCGACGAGGCGGTCGTAGCCTCCACCATGCGCGAGCTCATGTGGGACGGGCGCGCGACGAACGACACGTACGCGCCGGTGCGCGCCTCGCTCGAAGGCGCGGGCGCTGCTGCGGGCAAGCCGCGCAGCGCGCCGCGTCGACGTGTGAGCAGCCGCCGGTCCGCCATGCGCACCGTCGATTCTCCGACGATGCGGGGCATAGCGTCCGCGCAGGCCGCGGTGGGCGCGGCTCTGACGGGGCGGTGGTCGCTCATCATGCCGTCGCCGGAGAACGACACGGTGCGCGCCATCGCGCTGGTGGAATCGATCCTCGATCGCTACGGCGTGCTGTCTCGCGACGTGGTGCAGCTGTCGGGCGTGCCCGGTGGGCTGGGCGCGTTGCTTCCCGTGCTGCGGCAGATGGAGGACGTGGGGGATGTGCTGCGCGGCGCGTTCGTGCAGGGCCTCGGCCCCGCGCAGTTCGCCGCGCGCGAGACCATCGACGTGCTGCGCACCTACGAGGCGGGCGACGGCGAGGCCGATCCACGCGAGCCCGTCGTGCTCGCTGCCGACGATCCCGCGTGCCTGTACGGTGTCGGCCTGCCTTGGCCGCCGGTCGCGCGCGCCGATGCCGAGGGCGCGGAGGAGCATGAAGCCCGTCCGACGCGTCGCGCGGGCAGCCTCGTCGTCGTGCTGGGCGGCGTGCCGGCGCTCTACGCTGCGGCGGGGTTGCGCTCGCTGCTGTCGTTCACGGACGACGGAGACGCGCTCGCCCGGGCCGCGCGGGCCCTCGTGGCGCACGAGAAGCGCTCCCTCAGGCGCGCCGGAGCCGAAGGCGCACGCAAGAAGGTGGTCGTGGAAACGCTCAACGGCCGATCGATCCTGGATTCCCCGCTTGCCGAAGTCCTGCAAGATGCGGGGTTGGTGCGCCTTCCCGACGGCATGCGCCTCTACGTCTCGCCGTTCTGACGGTTCCGACGGCTCCGGCGGCCTACGGACTGCGCCAACCTGTGCGCCTTACATGCCCCGAACAAGAAAAGGAGCCGCCCGAGGGCGGCTCCTTCCGAACGATCGCAAGCCGGGCGTGCAGTCTAGCCCAGCAGCTTCTCCACGTAGGCCAGCTTCACGCAGACGGTGAACACGTCCATAGCCTCGTCCAACTCCTCCAGCGGCGGCAGGGTGGGGGCGATGCGGATGTTGCTGTCGTTCGGATCCTGCTTGTACGGGTACGTGGCGCCTGCGCCCGTCATCGTGACGCCTGCTTCTTTCGCCAGGGTCACGACGCGCTTGGCGCAGCCTTGCGGTGCGTCGAACGACACGAAGTAGCCGCCGCGCGGGTTCGACCACGAGCAGCCGCCCACCTCGTCGAGTCCCTCCTGCAGCTTGGCGTTCACCAGCTCGAACTTCGGGCGCAGGATGGCGGCGTGCTTGGCCATGTGCGCCGCCAGACCCTCGGCGTCGCGCAGGAAGCGCACGTGGCGCAGCTGGTTCAGCTTGTCGTGGCCGATGGTCTGCACGCCCACGCGTTTCTTGATCTCGGCGATGTTGGCCGGGCTCGCCGCCAAGGCGGAGATGCCCGCGCCGGGGAACGTCACCTTCGAGGTGGAGGCGAACTTGAAGCAGCGGTCCTCGGTTCCCGCTTCGCGACAGGCGGCGGCGATGTCGAGCAGCTGATCCTGCTCGGCCGCGTCGTCGAACAGATGGTGCACGCAGTACGCGTTGTCCCAGAAGATGCGGAAGTCGTCGGCGGCGCACTCCATGGCGGCCAGGCGGCGCACCGTCTCGTCGGAATACGTCGTGCCGCCGGGGTTCGAGTACTTCGGCACGCACCAGATGCCCTTCACGGAGGCGTCGGAGGCGGCGATGCGCTCGACCTCGTCCATGTCGGGCCCTTCGTCGGTCATCGGCACGGGGATCATCTCGATGCCGAACTCCTCGGTCACGCCGAAGTGGCGGTCGTAGCCGGGAGCGGGGCAGATCCACTTCACCGTGTCCAGCTTGCCCCACGGCTCGGAGCCCAGCGTGCCGAACATCCAGCAGCGCGCCACGGTGTCGTACATGATGTTGAGGCTGGCGTTGCCGAACACGATGACGTTGTCCGGCTCGTCGTCCAGCATGCAGGCCATGAACTCCTTGGCCTCGGGAAGGCCGAATCCCACGCCGTAGTTGCGGCAGTCGGTGCCGTCGGCGGCCACGCAGTCCTCCATCGTGGTCACGGTTTCCAGCAGCGGCATGCTGAGGTCGAGCTGCGCCTTGGCGGGCTTGCCGCGCGCCATGTTCAGCGCCAGACCGCGCGCCTTGATCTCGCCGTACTCGCGCTCCAGCTCCTCCTTGAGCGCTGCCAGCTGAACGTTATCCATCTCCGCGTACGTGGGCATCGTGCTTCCTTCCATTGTGAGTCGTGCGTACGATCCCCAGTATAAGGTTAAGGGGAAAGGCCGTCGATAGCGTTTTCACCGAACGACGGTCCGGTGTCCCGCGTGCAACGGCTCCGCCGCCCTCCGCTGCGCCGGAAGCTCCGCGCGCTACGATGCGGGCATCCGACGAAAGGAGACCTCATGCCCATACCCGACCCGCGCGCCAACGAGAAGAAGGAAACCTACATCTCGCGCTGCATGGAGCACATCACCCGCTACGAGAAGGACAAGTTCCCCGATCAAGACCAGCGCGCCGCCATCTGCTACTCCACTTGGGATCGCTGGCAGAAGGACCACGGCCACCCCGAGAAAGCCGAAAAGTAGGCTTCGTTCCAAGTCCCTTCATCCTGCATGAGGCGGGGCGGCGGGGGCGATGACCTGCCTCCGCCGCAATTAGTCGCGCTTCGACCCGCGCCGTTGTCGTATAATTCCCTCATTTCGCATAGAGAAGAGGGGAGGAGACACCTGTGGTTTCCAACGATTTTTGGGTCGTATTCGCGATGCTCCTGTATTTCGTCGCGGTGCTCACCATCGGGTTCGTGTACGCGAAGCGCTCGAACTCGTCGACGGCCGAGTACTTCCTCGGCGGCCGCGGGGTGGGGCCGTGGCTCACGGCGCTCTCGGCGGAGGCGTCCGACATGTCGGGCTGGTTGCTCATGGGCCTGCCGGGCGTGGCCTACTTCACCGGTGCGTCCGACGCCATGTGGACCGCCATCGGCCTTGCCATCGGTACGTATCTCAACTGGAAGTTCGTGGCGAAGCGTTTGCGGAAGTATTCCGTGGTGGCGGGCGATTCCATCACGCTGCCGGAATTCTACAGCAAGCGCTTCCATGACCGTAAGAACATCGTGTCCACGGTGGCCGCGCTCATCATCATGGTGTTCTTCTGCGTGTACGTGGGCAGCTGTTTCGTCACGTGCGGAAAGCTGTTCGCCACGCTGTTCGGCCTCGACTACGCCACGATGATGGTGCTCGGCGCCATCATCGTGTTTTTGTACACGCTGGTCGGCGGCTACCTTTCGGTGGTCACCACCGACTTCGTGCAGGGCGTGCTCATGTTCTTCGCGCTGGCCACCGTGTTCGTGGGCTCGGTCGCCTGGGCGGGCGGCGTCGACAACACCGTCGCGTTCCTGCAGAACATCCCCGGCTTCCTCAGCGGCACCCAGATAGCGGTGCCCCTCGTGGACGACGCGGGCCGGCAGCTCGTGGAGAACGGGACGCCCCTGTTCGGCGACGCGGCCGAGTACCCGCTCATCACCATCGCCTCGATGCTGGCGTGGGGCCTCGGCTACTTCGGCATGCCGCAGGTGCTCGTGCGTTTCATGGGCATCCGCTCGGCCGACGAGGTGAAGAAGTCGCGCGTCATCGCGGTCGTATGGTGCGTCGTGTCGCTGGCCTGCGGCATCTGCATCGGCTTGGTGGGCCGCGTCATCATCCCCGTCGACTTCGCCACGCAGGCTCAGGCCGAAAACGTGTTCATCGTGCTGTCCCAGATGATCTTGCCGCCGTTCATGTGCGGCGTGGTGGTGTCGGGCATCTTCGCGGCGTCGATGAGCTCCTCGTCCTCGTACTTGCTGATCGCCGGCTCCTCGGTGGCTGAGAACATCTTCCGCGGGGTCGTCAAGAAAGACGCCACCGACCGCCAGGTCATGATCGTGGCGCGCCTCACGCTCATCGCGGTGTTCATGTTCGGCATCATCGTGGCGTACGACGAGAACTCTTCTATCTTCGGGGTGGTGTCCTACGCTTGGGCGGGCCTCGGCGCCTCGTTCGGCCCGCTCACCCTGTGCGCCTTGTATTGGCGCCGCGCCAACATGCAGGGTGCGCTGGCCGGCATGATCACTGGCACGGTCACGGTGCTCGTCTGGCACAACTTCATCAAGCCTCTCGGCGGCGTGTTCGGCATCTACGAGCTGCTCCCCGCGTTCGTCCTGTCGTTCGCCGCCATCGTCATCGTGTCGCTGCTCACGCCCGCCCCGTCGGAGGCGGTCGCGAACGAGTTCGACCATTACATGGACGAAGGGGGAGCCGCCGTCGAAAAGGTCGTGCAGTAGTCGGATCGTTCACGGTTGCACAACATCTAGAGGAGGCCACCACAACACTTGGTGGCCTCCTCTTTTTCCCGTCATGCCTGATGGAGGGCTTGTTTGTGGTTTCGTGACGTGAAGGATACGGCTGCGACACTTCGACATCGCCCCATGTGGCGGCTTTGAACTGGGCTTATGAAACGCGTTCACAACCTTTTTTGACCATCGGCGCGAACGTGGTATCATGCGTTCAGCTTTTGCCCATACATACTACGTGCTCAATCTAGGAGGATTTCATACATGAGCGAGCATACAATCGGACTGAGCAGGCGAACATTCCTGACCGGCGCGGCCGCGCTCGGCGCCCTTTCCGTTCTGGCTCCGACGACCGCGTTCGCAGAGACGGCTGCTGAGAAGCAGGCCGAGGCCGATGCGGTGCGCAACCAGCTGATCGGCTTGCAGGCCGATCTCGAGGCTGCCGAAATCAGCTATTACTCCGCCCTCGACGAGCGCGATGCCGCGCAGAAGGCGATGGAGGATCAGCAGGCCAAAATCGACGACGCTAACAGCCAGATCAGCGATCTGCAGGACAAGCTGGGCACGCGTGCCCGCAACATGTACCGCAACGGATCCACGAGCTTCGTCGATTTCGTCCTGGGTGCCGCCTCGTTCGAAGAGTTCACCCAGAATTGGGATCTTCTCAACAAGATGAACGAGAACGACGCCGATATGGTCGACCAGACGAAGACCTTGCGCGAAGAGCTGCAGGCTGCCAAGGACGAATTCGCTCGCCAAGAGCAAATCGCCTCGGCCAAGGCTGCGGAAGCCAAGCAGATCCAAAACGACGTCCAGGCCAAGGTCGACCAGGCTACCGAGCTGGTCAGCTCCCTCGATGCCGAAGCGCAGGAGCTCCTTCAGCAGGAGCAGGCTGCGGCGGCGGCCGCTGCGGCGGCGGAGGCTGCGGCCGAGGCCGAGCGTCAGCGCCAGGCGGAGCAGGCGGTGAATCCCGGCGGCGGCGGTGGCGGCGCTAGCGGCGGTTCAGGTTCCGGCTCCGGCGGCGGAAGCGGTTCGTCCGGCGGCGGCGGTGGCGGCGGTTCTGTAGTGTATCCGTCCCGTCCGGTCGGTTCCTACGACTCGGTCGTGGGCTACGCTATGAGCCGTATCGGCTGCCCCTACATCTGGGGTGCCGAAGGCCCCGACTCCTTTGACTGCTCCGGCTTGGTCACGTGGGCGTACCGCCAGGTGGGCATGTACCTGCCGCACCAGAGCGAGGCGCAGTACGCGGCAGCCGCGCGCGTCGTATCGGTTTCCGAGGCGCGTCCGGGCGACGTGCTGTGGCGCTACGGTCACGTCGGTATCGCGGTGAGTGCAGGCGGCTCGCACTACGTGCACGCTCCCACCTTCAACGCGTACGTGCGCGACACCGATCCGCTGTCGTGGGCGCAGTTCACGAACGCGCTGCAGTTCTAAGGCTTCATACGATCACTAAGGGAGGGCTTCGGCCCTCCCTTCTTCTATACCACGGTGCCAACCGTTGGTTCCGCGCGAAAGGAGATCGACCATGCGCATATTCGTCGGGCTCGACAACGGGCTGCTGCCCGATCGCTTCGGCAAGCACGCCCCCGAAGCGTACCAGCTGGACGGGCATCCCGTCCGCTCGTTTCCCATAGAAATCGCCGACGTGCCCGAAGGCGCGCGCACGCTTGCGCTCACGTTTCTCGACTACGACGCCGTCCCCGTGGGCGGCTTCTGCTGGATCCATTGGCTTGCGTGCGACATCGCGCCGGACACGACGCTCGTTCCCGAGAACGCCAGCGCCTCGGGCGAGCTGGCTTGCGTACAGGGCTCGAACAGCGATTGGTCGCCTCTGGCAGGCAGCCATACCGACCCGCGGATCATCCATCGTTACGCGGGCCCGTACCCGCCTGACAAGACGCACGACTACACGCTGACCGTGTACGCGCTCGATTGCGAGCTCGGTTTGTCCGAGGGCTACTTCCTCAACGAGTTCAGGCGCGCCGTTCGCGGGCATGTGTTGGACGAGGCTTCGCTCGAGCTGCCCAGCCGCGCATAGGGGAGGGCTCGTGGAAGCCGTTCGCATCGAGCATCCGCTCGAACCTATATATGCAGTCGATTCGCGCGTGCTCGTGCTGGGAACCATGCCTTCTCCGAAATCGCGCGAGATCGGATTCTACTACGGGCATCCGCAAAACCGGTTCTGGAAGGTGATGGGCGCGCTGTTCGACGAGCCCGAGCCGCTCGGCATCGAGGGACGCGCGGCGTTTCTCGATGCGCACGGCATCGCTCTTTGGGACGTTCTGTCGTCCTGCACCATCGTCGGAGCTTCGGATGCGAGCATCGTCGACCCCGTTGCGAACGATCTTTCGCGCATTGCCGAGGCGGCGCCGCTCGAAGCCGTGTTCACCACGGGCTCGAAGGCGACGGCGCTCTATCGCCGCTTCGGCGCGCCGCAACTTCCCGGCCTTGCGCACACGGGACTTCCTTCCACCAGTCCTGCGAACGCGCGCATGCGCCTCGACGATCTTGTGAAAGCGTATTTGCCGATTCGCGAAACTTTGGAACGCCGGGACGGCGGCGGGCGATGAGCTTCTGCGAGGTCGTCGCTCGATTCGCTGGGCGGAGAGGTCGAGAAAAGGAGGAATCGTGGAGACACGCCCGGGGGCGTGTAGACAGTTGACACGCCGATGTTCCTAGCGTATTATTCTCCTGCTCGCGCGTTCGGGTTCACCGAAAAGCGCGGCAGGCAGCTTGATAAATACACATGAATTAAGCAGCGAATTATGGGCGTGTGCCCGAGTGGCTAAAGGGGACGGGCTGTAAACCCGTTGGCTATGCCTACCTAGGTTCGAATCCTAGCGCGCCCACCATTTTTCGCCTGTGTAGCTCAGTCGGTAGAGCACTTCCTTGGTAAGGAAGAGGTCGTCGGTTCAAGTCCGATCGCAGGCTCCATTTTTTGCTACCTGGCGGTGTAGCTCAGTTGGTTAGAGCACACGGTTCATACCCGTGGCGTCACTGGTTCAAATCCAGTCACCGCTACCATTGTATTATTTCGCGTCCGCTTTGTCGGACGCGTCGTTATTTTGTTTTCGTTTCGCGAAAATATCCTATAAGGAGGATGAAACATGGCTAAGGAGAAGTTCGAGCGTTCCAAGCCGCATGTTAACATCGGTACCATCGGCCACGTCGACCACGGTAAGACGACCCTGACGGCCGCCATTTCCAAGACGCTGTCCGAGAACGACGGCTCGCACGGCTCCGCTCGTGCCGACTTCACGGCGTTCGAGAACATCGACAAGGCTCCCGAGGAGCGCGAGCGCGGTATCACGATCTCCATCGCTCACATCGAGTACGAGACGGATTCCCGCCACTACGCTCACGTCGACTGCCCCGGTCACGCTGACTACGTCAAGAACATGATCACGGGTGCTGCTCAGATGGACGGCGCCATCCTCGTTATCGCCGCCACCGACGGCCCGATGGCCCAGACCCGCGAGCACATCCTGCTCGCCCGTCAGGTCGGCGTGCCCTACATCGTGGTCTTCCTGAACAAGTGCGACATGGTCGACGACGAGGAGCTCCTCGAGCTCGTCGAGATGGAAGTTCGCGAGCTGCTCGACTCTTACGAGTTCCCGGGCGACGACACCCCGATCATCCGCGGCTCCGCTCTGAAGGCCCTCGAGGGCGACAAAGAGTGGCAGGAGAAGGTCTGGGAGCTCATGGACGCCGTCGACTCCTACATCCCGACGCCGGAGCGCATGGTCGACAAGCCGTTCCTGATGGCCGTCGAGGACACGATGACCATCACCGGCCGCGGCACCGTTGCCACCGGTCGTGTGGAGCGTGGTACGCTGCATGTCAACGACCCGCTGGAGATCGTCGGTATCAAGGAGACCCAGAACACGGTCTGCACCGGTATCGAGATGTTCCGCAAGCTGCTCGACGAGGCTCAGGCCGGCGACAACATCGGCTGCCTGCTCCGCGGTGTCAAGCGCGAGGAGATCGTTCGCGGCCAGGTTCTCTGCAAGCCCGGTAGCGTGACCCCGCACACCGAGTTCGAGGGTCAGGTCTACATCCTGACGAAGGAAGAGGGCGGCCGCCACACGCCGTTCTTCGACGGCTACCGTCCGCAGTTCTACTTCCGCACGACGGACGTGACGGGTGTTGCCCACCTTCCCGAGGGCACCGAGATGGTCATGCCGGGCGACAACGTGGAGATCAAGGGCGAGCTCATTCACCCGATCGCCATGGAAGAGGGCCTGCGCTTCGCTATCCGCGAGGGTGGCCGTACGGTCGGCTCCGGTCGCGTTACGAAGATCATCAAGTAACACCGTTTTAGCGTGATCCGGCGGGGCCCGCTCCAAGCGGGCCCCGCTCATGAAAATTCATGTGTATGAGATCCAAGCTCGTTTCAGTTGAGGCATAAAGGAGAATTCATGCGTACGTTGGTCACTTTGGCGTGCACGGAGTGCAAGCGCCGTAACTACACGACCAAGAAGAACAAGCAGAACAATCCTGATCGTATCGAGTTGAAGAAGTACTGCAAGTGGTGCAAGTGCCACACGGTGCATAAAGAAACCCGATAGCGCGTCAGAGGTTTGCACGAGCATAGGCCAGTAGCTCCAATTGGTAGAGCGGCGGTCTCCAAAACCGCATGTTGGGGGTTCGAGTCCCTCCTGGCCTGCCAGCTCGAGTATATGAGCAGCTTGCATCAGGTTGCTTGGATGAGCAGCTTGTGATCAGGCTGCTTGTTTGGCGTTTACACGGATACGAATCCCCGGTTAAGGAATCAGATGGCGAAGAAATCAAAGACACAGCGAGCGAAGGCATCTGCCGCACGCGCAGCCCGCAAGGAGCAGGCGCTGAAGGAAGAGGCCGCTGCCAAGGCGAACAAGAACGCCGAGGCCGATGCTGCTGCGACCGAGGCGCCTAAGAAGCGGTTCTTCAAGAAGGCCGAGAAAAGCGACGCGGCCGTGGACGGCGGCAAGCAGGCGAAGGCCTCTGCGAAAGCCGTCGAGAAGAAGGTCGAGAAGGCTCCTGAGAAGAAGCCTGCGAAGAAGCGTCGTTTCGGGTTTCTCAAGGACGTTCGCTCGGAGCTCAAGCGCGTCACGTGGCCGACCAAGCAGGACGTCCTGCGCTGGAGCGTCGTCGTGGTAGTCGCGCTCGTGTTCTTCGGCGTGTACGTTGCCGTGCTCGACAACGTCGTCATCACGCCGCTGCTGATTGCAATTTCCGGTTTGGGGGTCTAAGCGCATGGCGAAGAAGTGGTACGTCCTGCACACGTATTCAGGATACGAGAACAAGGTCAAGAAGAACCTCGAGACGCGCATCGAAACGATGGGTCTCGAGAACAACGTCTTCGGCATCGAGATCCCGACTGAGATGGTCACCGAGATCAAAGAGGGCGGCCGTCGCGTCGAGAGCGAGAAGAAGGTGTTCCCGGGCTACGTGCTCGTCCGCATGGAGCTGGACGATCGCAGCTGGGCTGCGGTTCGCAACACCCCGGGCGTGACGGGGTTCGTGGGTGCCGACGGCAACCCTGCGCCGCTCACGCGCGACGAGTACAACAAGATCATGAAGCGCACGAGCCGCGAGGCTCCGAAGAAGACTTCGTCGAGCCTGGAAGTGGGGCAGTCGGTGAAGGTGGTCTCGGGTCCGCTCGCCGAGTTCGACGGCGTGGTGTCCGAGGTCTCCCCGGATGCCGGCAAGGTGAAGGTCATGGTCTCCATCTTCGGCCGCGAGACTCCGGTCGAGCTTTCGTTCGATCAGGTGGCCAAGATTTAAAGGTGCGAACACAAGCGGCGTCGCGTGCCCGCGTGGACCGGGGCTTCTCATTCGACCTATGCCGCTTTGTTGATAGATTTGTCTAGATGATTTTACTCAGCTGAAAGGAAGCTCTCATGGCTGAAAAGAAGCAAACCGGCTTTATCAAGCTGCAAATCCCCGCGGGCGCCGCCAACCCGGCTCCTCCGGTCGGCCCGGCCCTCGGCGCCCAGGGCGTCAACATCATGCAGTTCTGCCAGGCGTTCAACGCCCAGACGCAGGACCAGTCCGGCACCATCATCCCGGTCGAGATCACGGTGTACGAGGACAAGTCGTTCACCTTCGTGTGCAAGACCCCGCCGGCGGCCGTCCTCATCAAGGAGAAGCTGAACATCAACAGCGGTTCCGGCCTGCCGCACGTGCAGCCCGTCGGCACGCTCACGGAGGATCAGCTCCGCGAGATCGCCGAGATCAAGATGCCCGACCTCAACGCCAACACCATCGAGGCCGCCATGGAGATCATCGCCGGCACGGCTCGCAGCATGGGCGTGCGCATCGAGGGTCGCGAGATGAAGATCAAGTACGTGCCCTCCAAGAAGGTCGCGGCCATGCTTCAGGGCAAGACGCTGGAAGACTAGCCTCCAGCTGCCCGACGTAGGGAATGACCGGCCGCCGGAAAGGCGGCCGTTGTTCGATAGAACGCAGTGGAAGGGCGCCGAGGGCGCTCGCTACTCACCACGAAAGGAAGAACCATGACGAAGCTTTCCAAGAACTATCGCGCCGCTCTCGAGAAGGTCGGCGAGGAGACCCGCGCCCCCCTCGAGGCCATGGCCCTCGTGAAGGAGGTCTCGTTCGCGAAGTTCGACGAGACGGTGGAGGCGGACTTCCGCCTGGGCATCGACACCCGTCAGGCCGATCAGCAGCTCCGCGGCACCGTGAGCCTGCCGAACGGCTCGGGCAAGACCGTCCGCGTGGCCGTGTTCGCCGAGGGCGAAGCCGCTCGTGCCGCCGAAGAGGCCGGTGCCGACATCGTGGGCACCGACGAGCTGACGCAGCAGATCCAGGCCGGCGAGTTCAACTTCGATGCCGCCGTGGCCACGCCCGATCAGATGGGCAAGGTCGGTCGCCTGGGCAAGATCCTCGGTCCCCGCGGCCTCATGCCGAACCCGAAGCTGGGCACCGTCACCAACGACGTGGCGAAGGCCATCAACGAGCTCAAGGGCGGCCGCGTGGAGTACCGCGCCGACCGTTACGGCATCGCGCACGTCATCCTCGGCAAGGTGAGCTTCACCGCCGAGCAGCTGGCCGAGAACTACGGCGCCGTGTACGACGAGATCCTCCGCATGAAGCCGGCCGCCGCGAAGGGCAAGTACGTGAAGTCCATCACGGTGTCCTCCACGATGAGCCCCGGCGTGAAGGTCGATCCGTCCGTGGTCCGTGGTTACACGGATGCCGCCGCTGAATAAGCGCAATCGCATCGCAGGGAAAAGGAGCCGCTGGGCTCCTTTTCTTTTGCCCGATGAACGAACAAATGTTTCACGTGAAACACGCGCTCTCGTTCGCGCGTCTCCCGCGCTCTCCTGTGGGTCATCGGCGGCGGAATGTTCGCGAGGGGGCTCGTCGGGCGAGACGTCCGCAGGGGCAGGTTCGGGTGGGCCATCGTCGTACGGAGTATCCGAACAGATGTTTCACGTGAAACATCCGGGCCTCTTGCCTTGCCCGGTGGCGGGAGTGCGGAAGATGGGTGGGAGATGCCCTGGTGCGACTGTGGTGCCCTGTGTTGAGACCGCATCGGCGCGGGGGTTCCCGCACTGCGTCGGCGCGAGCGTGCCCTGTGCCGGCGCCTCGGCAGCGTGGTACGCGCCCTTCGGGGCCGACGGCAATGCGGAACGCGTTCTGCCTGCTTCCTATTACGATCTCAATGTGATATCATATTCGTATCAGCAGTGGTTGAGAGAAAGGGAACATCATGTCCGTCGAGAAGACTGTCCATGCGAGGAGCGGCTGGCCGATGCTGGCGCTCATGCTCGTCGTCACCGCCGTGTGCGTCGCGCTGATCGTGGCGGGCGCCACGATGCTGCCGCTCGATGAAGCGCCCGTCACGACGGGGACGCAGGCTCTCGGCGTCGCGTTGCTGGCGATCGGCATCGTCGCCGTGTGCATCGTGCCGGTTCTGCTGCTGATGGGCTTCTTCACCATCCAGCCGAACCAGGCGCGCGTGCTCATCCTGTTCGGCGACTACAAGGGCACCGTGCGCGACGAGGGCTTCCACTGGGCGAACCCGTTCTACTCCCGCAACGCCGGCTCCACCGTGGACCCGCAAACGGGCAAGCCCGTGGGGAAGTCCACGAAGATATCGCTGCGCGCCCGCACGTACAACGGCGAGCACCTCAAGGTGAACGACAAGTGCGGCAACCCCATCGAGATCGCCGATGTCATCGTGTGGCGCATCGAGAACACGGCCAAGGCGCTGTTCGATGTGGACGACTACAACACCTACGTCCACACGCAGAGCGAGACGGCGCTGCGCCACGTGGCCACGACGTACTCCTACGACCAGATGCCCGGCGAGCCCGAGGGCGAGATCACGCTGCGCAGCAACATCGAAGAGGTGTCCGAGGCGCTCAAGGAGGAGCTGGCCGTGCGCCTCGAGAAGGCCGGCGTCATCATCGACGACGCGCGCCTCACGCACCTGGCCTACGCGCCGGAGATCGCCCAGGCGATGCTGCGCCGCCAGCAGGCCGAAGCCGTTATCGCCGCGCGCGAGAAGATCGTGCAGGGCGCGGTGAGCATGGTGGACATGGCGCTGGCCGAGCTGTCGGCGAAGAACGTGGTGGACTTGGACGACGAGCGCAAGGCCGCCATGGTGTCGAACCTCATGGTGGTGCTCTGCGGCGAATCCGATGCACAGCCCGTGCTGAACACGGGTACGCTGTACCAGTAGGAAGGAACGCCTCGGCCCGGCGCGCTGCGCCGAGCCGAGGCGCGGTGGCAAGCCATGGCGAAACGAAAACAATATCCTCTGCGCATCGACGCGGACGTGTGGGCCGGCATCGAACGGTGGGCGGCCGACGATCTGCGCAGCGTGAACGCCCAGGTCGAGTTCATCCTGCGCCGCGCGCTCAAGGAGGCGGGCCGTCTCAAGGAGCCGAAGCCCGCCGGCGGGGAGGAACCGTCCGACGATGAATAAAGGGAAGCGCCCGCGGAATCATTCCGCGGGCGCTTCTCGTTGAGGGGCGATATGAGGCGCGAGGGCGAGGCGCTTAGGCGAGCACCGCTTCGCGCTCCTCCTTGGCTTGCTTCTCGACCTCGTGGGCCTTCTTGCCCTCGCCCTGCACGCGGCCGAGCACGGTGTTGTCCTTCTTGCGGTTGCGCAGCTCGGGGATGGGGCTCTCGGCGTCCTCGATGCGGTAGTCCTCGCCATGCTGCTTTTCGGTTTCGCGGATGACGCGATGGCTGGGAACGTCTTGGATGCGCCCGTTCACGCGGTCGTTCCAACCGAAGAAGCGGAAGTCGCTCGGCACGTCGTCGACGTTGACGAAGTTCTCGTCCTGCGCGGTGAGCGTCACCTGTTCGGCCAGCACCTCGCGGACGTAGTCCTTCGTGGGGTGGAAGTCGAGCAGCTCGGGGAATTCGCCGTCGGGGATGAGCGCTTGCCACTCCTCATCCTCGTGCTTGTACAGCAGCTCGGCGGCCTTGTGCAGGTGCGCGACCTCCTGCTCGAAGTGGTGCTCCCAGATTTTCTTCACGTAAGGGTCGACCTCGGTCTCGTAGAACGAGTAGTACAGGTAGGTTTCCATATACTCGCGCAGCAGCAGGTTCTGCAGCCAGGTGGCCGACGGGTCGAGCAGCGCGCCGTAATGCGTGACGTGCTCTTCCTCCACCATGCCGATCTCCAGGTAAAGGTCGCGCGCGACGCCTTCGGGCTGCGTGTTGCCCAGGTTCATGTAGAAGTTCATCGTCTGCTGCTCGCCCGCGGTGAGGATGAGCGCGCCGAGCGTTGTGCGGATATCGGCCGTCTTGGCGTTGCGCGGCGCGCGCACCGAATCGAACGGGTGGCGATGATGCGCGACGGTAGGACGTCCCGGCGTGATCTCGATCGTGTCGCGCACGAGCTTGTGCGCCGGCAGATCCTCGTCCATCTTGAGGAGGTTCGCGTAGCGGTACAGGTGGTCGAAGTCCTCGAGCAGGGCGAAATCCATGCACGACTTCGCGTACGCGTCGGGCTCGTGCATGGCGAGCCAGGCCGTGAGGTCCACGGCCAGCTGTTCGTAGCCGATGGTGGTCTCGAGCGGCGTCTCGTCGGAGGGCGAGAGCCAGTTCACGTGCTTCTGCTGGCCGGCTTCGATGCGGCGCAGCAGCGCGAGGTCGCGACGCAGGTCGTTGTCCTCGCAGTTGCGGTTGAAGTTGTGGCCGAACATGACGGCTTCGACTTCGATGCCGTTCATGAGGATGATGCGCGCCTTCGTGTACGGGTCGGTGTCGAGCTTCTTGTAGGGTCGGGGCGAGAGGTCCTTCCAGTCGAGCATCATATCCTCGATGGGCTTGGACGGTTTCAGGTCAAACGGGTTCATAGAGCCTCCTGTTCTTTTGTCGCTGACTGCCTTTTCATGCTAGCAAGGCCGTTCAGGGTGCCTTCCTGCGCGCTGTGCGGCGTTTCGGGGGCGTGAAGGGGCTGTAACGACGACGGAAGCCTGCGGGGCAGTGCTATACTGGGCGACGGCAAACGAACGCGTACGAGAAGGTGCGAGCGAGCAATGATCATCAGAAAATCTCCGGCCGAGATCGAGGCCATGAAGGAAGCGGGCCGCGTGTCGGCCAAGGTGCTGCGCGAAGTGGGAGCGCAGGTGCGGCCCGGCGTGTCCACGCTCGAGCTTGACGAGCTGGCCGAAGCGCTCATCCGCGCGGAGGGCGGCATCCCCGCCTTCAAAGGCTACGGCGGGTTTCCGGGCTCCATCTGCGCATCGGTGAACGAGCAGATCGTCCACGGCATCCCCTCGCGCGGCGTGGTGCTCAAAGAGGGCGACATCATCTCCATCGATACCGGCGCCATCGTCGACGGGTGGGTGGGCGACAACGCCTGGACGTACGCGGTGGGGAAGATCTCGCCCGAGAAGAAGCGCCTGCTCGAGGTGACCGAGCAGTGCATGTGGGCCGGCCTCGACGCCGCGCGACCGGGCAATCGCCTGGGCGACATCGGCCATGCCGTGCAGAGCATCGCCGAAGACGCCGGCTACGGCGTAGTGCGCGAGTACGTGGGGCACGGCATCGGCCGCGACATGCACGAGGATCCCAACGTGCCGAACTTCGGTCGCAAGCACACCGGCGTGAAGCTGGAGGCGGGCATGGTCCTGGCCATCGAGCCGATGATCAACCTGGGCACGCACAAGACGCGCCAGATGTCCGACGGATGGCTCGTGTGCACGCGCGACGGCCTGCCGTCCGCGCACTTCGAGAAGACGGTGGCCATCACCGAGGACGGCCCGGTGGTGCTCACCTGCGAGGAAGGCCACAAGCGCCCGGTGTGATGTCCCAAAAGGGGACAGTCCCCATTTGGGACATTATGCGAGGTCGTCGAGGCCGATATGCTCGTCATCGGCCAGCTTGGCGCGCTCGCGCTCAACGAGGGCGTAGAGCTCTTCGCGCGAATGGACGCCCATTTTCTCGTACAGATGGTAGGCGTGGGTTTTGACCGTGCCGTCCGATATGCAGAGCTGCTCGCGAATGCGTGGGCGCGTGTGCCCCGCCGCCATGAGCACGAACACGTCCTTCTCACGCTCGGTCAACCCGTAGCGCTTCGCCAGCGCGTCATGCACCATGCGAACTTGATCCTCCGAGCGCATGAAGCCCTTCTTGACGAGCCGTTGGCGCTGCTTGCGTTCGATAAGCTGCGCGAATTGGTAGCAGCAGACGATGAGGCACGCGTAAAGCGGCAGCGAGGCGAGCGATGCCGAAAGGTCGGAGACGGGGAAGGCGTGCGCCTGCGCGGAGGCGAGCGAGCAGAGGGCGAACCCCAGGAAGATCGCCGTGATCACGACGGCTTTCTCCGAGATAGCGAGAAAAGCTTCGTCGAGCCCGATGCGCTCCTTGATGTCTGAGAGCTGCGCGGCCGAAAGGGCGATCCACGAGATCCAGGCGATCGATGCGGCTATCAAGGGAAGCGCGGCGCCGAGGCTGCCGAGCGGGAAAACGTAGGGCAGGGACACGGCTCCCAGGAGAACGAGCGGCGCGACGCGGAGGATCGAGAGGTCGGCTCGCTTCCTCAGAAGCATCGCGCCGAACGCCGCGGCGGATCCGAGCAGCCCTGCTATGCAGAGCGGGGCTGAGGGGGAAATCGCATCGGTTGCCGCGGCCGCGAGGAAAAACAACGGTGCCATGCAAAGCCCGAGGAACGCGCGGCTGAGATAGAACGGCACGAGCAGTCCGAGGCTGTCGGGGGCGGCGGCGCGTTCGAGCGTCGGGATGCGTGCGGCGCCGATGAGGAAGGGCACGACTCCGACCGCCCTCAGCGCGGCGGCGATGGGTGCGCCGAGCGATCCGACGGGGATGAGGAGGCATAGGAAATACGCGGCAAGCGCGACCAGCGCGCTGAGGGCCGTTGCCCGCTCGGCCTCGTGCTTCCCGAGCGACGTGTACACGATTCCCCAGAACACGATGAGCAGGGCGTGGTGCAGCGCGTTCGCGAGGAGCACCACCGCAGCGCCAACGCCGTCGGGCAGCCCGAGGGCCGGCAGTGCGATGTAGGCTGCCGTTGCGGCCGCGGCAGCCAGTCCGAGGCCGCATTGGAACCGCGGGCGCATGAGCTGCTTGTGGAACGCGAGCGTCGCGCCGATGGCGGCCGAGATGAGGAACCAGAGCAGCGCCTGAGTCGTGGAGTCGGCACCGCCGGCCGTCGCGAGCGAGGGTCGCCATACGGTGAGAAACAGGATCGACGCAGCCCAGTACAGACCGCCTCCTAGCGCTATGCAAAGCGTTTGGCCCCCTCGGTTCACCAGCATCCCCGTTTCCTCGTCTCATGTGCGGCCATCATATCATAGCGACCTCATGCTCGTTCTCATGCCTCAGGCATGAGGACGTATGCTCCTATCGGGGAAAACGAAGTTCAGTACGCCGTCCCGATTCTCAACCTGCCGTTTCCGGCTTAGGGTGCGGTCGTCGGCGAACTCGTCGGCGCATCCGTTCGATGCAGGCTGCGTGGAGCGGACGTATTCGGCTTGGGAGGAAGGGACATGATGGAAGAAGTCATGGGCAAGGCGTTCGGAAGGCGCAATTTCTTGAAAGGGCTCGCCGTTGCCGGTGCGGGCATGATGGGGGCGGGCGCGCTTGCCGCATGCGCGCCGCAGGCATCCGCCGAGGAAGGCGAGTACGATTTCGCCCAGACGGTTGCTTGGGACGGCCAATACGACGTGGTGGTCGTGGGCTTCGGCTCCGCCGGCGCGGTTGCGGCGAAGTCGGCGGCGGAGGCGGGCGCGTCCGTGCTGCTGCTCGACAAGGCTCCGCTCGGTCACGAAGGCGGCAATTCGCGTTATTGCGGTCAGACGTTCATGCACAGCAACGGCGACGAGCAGGCGGCGCGCGATTACTTCACGGCCCTGTGCGGGACCTTGCCGGTGCCCGACGACGTGACGGACACGTTCGTCAAGGGCCTCGCCGGCCTCAAGGACGAATACGCGTCCTGGTACGGTCTGAACGTCGAAGACTTCCGCAACGTGGATCAGCTGAGTCCCGCATTCGCCTTCATGTCGCCGGAGTATCCCGAGCTTCCCGGTTCGGACAAGATTTCCATGACCGCGCTGCACGAGGGCAACTCGGACGGCTATATGTGGCAAGTGCAACGCGATGGCGTCGCGGCCTTGAAAGACAAGATCGACGTGTGGTTCGAGTCTCCCGTTTCTCGCTTGGTGCAGGATCCTCAGTCGAGGACCGTCGTGGGCGTCGAAGTCCAGCGTGGGGGAGAGAAGCGGCTGATCCGCGCGAGCAACGGCGTGGTGCTCACGTGCGGCGGGTTCGAGAACAACCCCGAGATGATCAAAGACTATCTGGGATTGTCGCATTGCGCCCCGTTGGGCACGTTGTACAACACGGGCGACGGCATCCATTTGGTGCAGGAAGTCGGCGCGGACCTGTGGCACATGAACTCCTACGAGGCCATGATGCTGTTCGGCGGCATGTGCTTTCTTGCCGAAGAGGGGGAGCGCGGCACGATCCTGCCTCTTCCCGCGAAAATCTACCACGGTAGTTTGATTCTCGTGGGCGCTTCGGGCGAACGGTACCTCCGCGAGGACGAGCTCGCGCGGCACGGCAAGCATTACGCCAACGGCGCTTGGAAGATGCCGAAGCATCCTTCGCGGAGCTTCCTCGTTTTCGATCAGGCGCACTACGATGTTCTTGCTGCAAGCGGTCGCATCGAGGAGGAGCGGCTGGCGAAAGCGCTGTCGGCTGGGAGCATCGCCGAGCTGGCAGGGCTCATGGATGCCGATCCCGCCTCCCTCGAGCAGACCGTCGCCGACTTCGGCAAGGCGGCGTCCGAAGGCCACGATCCGATGTTCAGGCGCGTTGCCGAGACGATGCGCGCGTTCGGCGACGGCCCCTTCTACGCGATCGAGGTGATGCCCGATATTCTCAACACCCAGGGCGGCCCACGGCGCAACGGAAAAGCCGAGGTGCTCGACCGCGACGGCCGGCCCATCCCGCACCTGTACGCGGCCGGCGAGTTCGGCGGAATCGCCTCGAACATGTACCAAGGCGGCGGCAACATGGCCGAGTGCATGATCTTCGGCAAGGTGGCCGGGGCGAACGCGGCTGCGAAGAAGGATCCTCTGCCGACGTACGCCGTCGCTGCGGTGGAGTCGTCCCCGACGTACCTGCCGGGCAAGGAGACCGACATGGCCGAGGAGAAGTCCTACGATACCTCCGAGAACGAGTACGTTGGCAAGGGGCAGGGGATCGGCGGCGACGTCGTGGTCAAGGTGACGATGGACGGCGATAAGATGTCCGCCATCGAGGTGCTTGAGCAGAGCGAGACGCCCGACATCGGCGGCAAGGCGCTCGAGAGCCTGCCGCAGACGGTGCTCGATGCGCAGTCGGTGGACGTCGATGCCGTGAGCGGCGCCACGACGACGAGCAAGGCGTTCTTCGCCGCCGTGACCGAGGCGTTGGGTCAGGCGTCGTAAAAAACCAAGAAGGAACCCGCATCTGCGGGCTCCTTCTCATGTCGCGCTGAACGTCATCCAGATGAGGAAGATAAGCTGCCAAACGTTCATGAGGGCGAGGGCGAACAGGAGCAGCACGCGCCCGCTGTGCGCGTCGCTGCCGTATCTCGCGGCCAGCCGATCCATGTATGCGTAGGCTACCGTGGCCAGCGCGCCGAAGCCCACCAGGAAAGGAGTTATCCCGAACGCGTCGAGCTTCGAGCCGATGCGGTCGACGCCGCCTGCACCTGCATGGAGCGGGATCACGTCGGGCAGCACGAACAGGACGGCGAGCCCGGTCGTGACGAGCGGGAGCACCGTGAGCACGATCATCGCGATCAATCCCGAGCGTTTCATCCTTGCCCCTTCTTCCTGCAATGTCCCCAAAGGTGCCTGTCCCCTTTGGGGACATTTTGGGGACATTTACTTCAGCTGCTTGCCGTCGGTGTCCCAGTAGAAGCGCTTGAACTTGGGGATCTGGTTCACGTGCATGGCCTTCGCCCAGAAGTTGTGGACGAGCGAGTCAGGCGCGTAGTGCAGCGGATAGGGCTCGGGCGTGCGGCGCAGCGTCTCGAGGGCCTGCTGCAGGCGGGCGCGGTTCTCCATGCTGCGATCGAGCACGTAGCGCGGCACGCAGCTGTAGACGAACGGGTCGTACGCCTCGCGGTAGTCGATGGCCTCGCCCAGCAAGAACTCGCGCACGATGAGCTCGACGAAGTTCACGCCGCCCAGGCTCAGGTAGTACGTGTTGCGGCCGCAGCGCGTGTTCACCTCGAAGAAGCGGAACGCCCCGTCGCGCTCGTCGAGCTTGATGTCGAAGTTCGCGAAGCCGCGGTAGCCCACCTCTTTGAGGAAGCGCTTGGCGCAGGCGATGATCTCCTCCTCGCGCTCTCCCATGATGCATAGCGGGTTGCCCAGCGCGGTGGGGTCGTGGTCCTGCAGGCACACCACGCCGCCCGACACCACGCGCACGTCGCCCGAGGCGTCCGAGAACGTCGTGAGCGTGCGGATGGCGTCGTCGCCGCCGGGGACGAAGTCCTGCAGCACCAGCTCGTTGACGTAGTCCGACGCGCGGATGTCGCGCCACACCTGCGCCAGCTCCTCGGCGCTATCGATCTCGTAGATCTTGCGCTTGCGGGCGATGGTGGCGTCCTGGAACTGCGCGGAGTTCGACGGCTTCGCGATGAGCGGGTAGGGGAACTCCTCGACCGGCAGCTCTTCCGGGCCGTCCGGGCCGCAATCGAAGTACCACGTGCGCGGGAAGGGGATGTCAAGCTGCTCGCACAGCTCGTAGAAGCGGCGCTTCTGCGTGATGTCGTCGAGCAGGTCGAAGTCGATGTAGGGGACCGTGTAGCCGGCGGCCTCGAGGCGAAGCTTTCCCGATGAGAGCATGCGCGCATGGCAATCGTCGCAGCCGAGCACCAGCAGCACGCGGTCGGGGTCGTCGGCGCGAACCTGGGCGGCCACGCGCTCGAGCGCGTCGTAGAGGTCTTCCGGGTCGTGGATGAGCGGTTCCAGACGGTAGTCGGTGAAGCGGCTCGACGACAGCATCTTGATATCCTGCGTGGCCAGCACGATGGTGCGCTCGATGCCATAGGCGCGGTGCAGCTCGCGCACGTAGCTGTAGGCCAGGATGTCGCCGCCCACGACGACCGGCTGCAAGCGGCGGGCGACGTCGGCGGAAGAGGCGATGCGGGCGGTTGGTGCGGTCATGTTCGGCGAAATCTCCTTCGTGTGGGGGTCTGCGCTGCATTATCCCACACTAGGGAGCACTTGCAGGTCGCTGCATGATTTCTTCGCCATCTTCGGCCCGTTTTTGGATTCCATCGATCCCGATTTTTACCATCGATTTTAATAGCAATGTTAAAATAAATGCTAAAATAGTAAAATAACGAGAATAATCGTTGAATAGAGGAAGTGCCATGACCTTTGTGGAAACATCGACGGTGGAGCTCAAGCGGACTTTCATGCCCTCCTTGAAGAAGGAGATCGTCGCGTTCGCCAATACCGATGGCGGTACGGTTTACCTCGGTGTCGAGGATGACGGCACCGTGATCGGGGTGGAAGATCCTCGCGGGGTCGCCGATGCCGTGAACAACATGATCCACGACGCCGTGGTTCCCGATCTCAGCATGTTCGCCGAGGCTCACGTGGAACGGTTCGACGACGTCCAGCTGGTGGTGGTCACGGTCCATCGCGGACCCGACCGGCCGTATTGCATCGCAGGGAAGGGATTGCGGCCGGAGGGCGTGTACGTGAGGCAAGGGACCAGCTCGCAGCCGTTGACGTTCGACGGCATAAAGCGGTTGCTGCGCGAGGAAGCAGGCGACTCGTTCGAGGAGGGCCGTTCGCTCGACCAGGAGCTGACGTTCGACGAATCGTCTTCCATCCTCTCTGAGCGCGGCATCGCGTTCGGAGACGCGCAACGGCAGACGCTGGGCGTTGCGAACGGGGACGGCTTGTTCTCGAACCTGGGATACATGCTGTCCGATCAATGCGCGCGCGGCATCAAGATCGCCCGTTTTACCGGCAACGCTAAAATGGTGTTTCAGACGCGGCGGGATCTGGACGGCTCGGTCGTGCGACAGGTGGTGGACGCTCTCGAGATGCTCGATATGCTGAACAACGTTCACGCTGAAGTGGGCGCTCGACCCGAGCGCGTCGAGTGGCGCGATTATCCGCCCGAGGCTTTAAGGGAAGCTCTGGTGAATGCGGTGGTGCATCGCGACTATCGCATACGGGCCGACATCGGGATCAACCTGTTCGACGATCGATGCGAGATCGTATCGCCCGGCGGTTTGCCCGACGGCGCTACCACGATGGCTGCGCTCGCTGGCATATCGGTGGCACGCAACCCGCGGCTTGCGGCGCTTTTCTACCGATTGCGTTGGGTGGAGGCGTATGGGACGGGTCTGATGAAGATGCGGGATGCGTATGGGGGAACGGGGTTGGAGCCGGAGATCGACTTTCTCGACGGCGCGGTTCGCGTGATCCTGCCCAATGCAGGGGTTCGTCTTTCGCCATCCGCAGAAGGGGTCGGAAACGAAGCCGGCAAGCCGGGCGCTGACGGCGAGTCGGTGCTCATGACGTTGTCGGGGCGCGCATGGATGACGAAGCGCGAAGTGGCCGCAGCGACGGGCTTTTCAGCGACGAAGGCGGCGAGGTTGCTGCGCGAGCTGGTGGACGACGGCCTGGTCGAAGCCGAAGGGGCTACGAAGGCTCGCGTATACCGCCGGATCTGAGCGCCTCGCGCCTCGCGCGCGTTTCGTGAAAACCACCCAGTTGCAGGCTCGTTGCCGTATCATGTGAGGTTCACAGCATCATCACGTGAACAGGAGAACCAACCACATGTGCGGATTCGTGGGATTCACCGCGGTCGATTTCGACCGGGAAACGAACAAGGCGGTTGTCAAGGACATGGCCGATCGCATCGCCCACCGCGGGCCCGATGACGAGGGCTTCTTCGTGGACGACGACATCGCGATGGGATTTCGCCGCCTGTCCATCATCGACCTCGAAGGCTCCCGCCAGCCCATGCAGAATGCCGACGGCACCGTAACCGTCACGTTCAACGGCGAGATATACAACTTCCAGGAGCTGCGCGCCGAGCTCGAGGCGCTCGGCTACGCCTTCGTCACGAACGGCGACACCGAGACCATCGTCCACGGCTACGAGGCGTGGGGCACGGACGTGTTCGAGAAGCTGCGCGGCATGTTCGCCATCGCCATCTGGGACGCGCCGAAGAAGCGCCTCGTGTGCGCGCGCGACCTGTTCGGCATCAAGCCGTTCTACTACCAGCACGACGGCAACCGCCTCATCTACGGCAGCGAGATCAAGGCGTTTCTGGCGCATCCGGCGTTCCGCAAAGAGCTCAACCGCGAGATGCTGCCGCAGTACCTGTGCTTCGAGTACATGAACGACTCGCAGACCATGTTCAAGGACGTCCACAAGCTGCTGCCCGGCCATTTCATGGTGTTCGAGAACGGCGAGCTGAACGTCGAGTGCTTCTACCGCATCACGTACAAGATCGACGAGTCCAAGGGGCTCGACGAGTGGGCCGACGAGATCAACCGCGTGTTCGACGAATCGGTGGCGGCGCATGAGATCGCCGACGTGGAGATCGGCAGCTTCCTGTCGGGCGGCATCGACAGCTCGCTGGCCGCGTACTGCATGGGGCAGCACGCTCCCGACATCAAGACGTTCTCGGTGGGCTACGACATCGGCTGCGAGGACAAGCTGGCCGAGATCGACGCGCTGCCCGACTTTGACATCAAGCTGAACGAGCTGGACGACGCCACGGCGTTCGCCGAATGGGCGCAGCTGCCGAACTGGCAGGTGAAGGTCGACGCGCAGGAGTTCCTCGACATCGTGCCCACCGAGCAGTATCACATGGACGAGCCGCTCGGCGCGCCGAGCGCCATCCCGCTGTTCTTCGTCAGCAAGCTGGCGCGCGAGCAGGTGAAGGTGGTGCAGTCGGGCGAGGGCGCCGACGAGCTGTTCGGCGGCTATTGGATCTACCACGACCAGTTCGAGTTCGACAAGTACTTCAAGGTGCCGCGTCCTCTGCGCGCCGCCGCGGGCGCCGTGGCCGAGAAGCTCCCCTCCTTCCACGGGCGCCGCTTCGCGATGCGCGGCTCGGGCGGCCCCGAGAAGAGCTATCAGCGTGCGAGCATGAACTACATGTGGGACGAGATTCCCAACGTGCTGAAGGACTACGACGGTCCCTGCAAGCCGTGGGAGTGGTGCAAGCCGCACTTCGACGAGGCGGCAAAGCAAGACCTCGACATCATCACGCAGACGCAGTACGTGGACATGGTCAGCTACATGCCGTTCGACATCTGCCTCAAGGCCGACAAGATGTCCATGTCTCAGTCGCTCGAGCTGCGCGTGCCGTTCCTCGACAAGAAGGTGCTCGACGTGGCGCTGCAGCTGCCCACGGCCTGCCGCGTGGACGACGACCACGCGAAGTACGCGCTGCGCGTGGCCGCCAGCAAGCTGGGCTTCCAGAAGAAGGTGGCGAACATGCCAAAGCAGCCGTTCATCACGCCTTTGACCGTGTGGCTGCAGACCGACCTGTACTACGACCGCATCAAGCAAGCGTTCACGGGCGAGGCCGCGCACGAGTTCTTCAACGTGGACTACCTCGTGCAGATGCTCGACGACCACAAGTCGGCCGACTTCTCCACGGTGGAGGGCCGCGGCAAGCTCAAGATGATGCGCATCTGGAACATCTACTGCTTCCTGTGCTGGTACGAAGTGTTCTTCGGGAAGTCGAGCGAGCAGCTGAAGCCGAAGACGAAGGTGGCGTAAGCGAAAGCGGCGGGGGCGATTCCCTCGCCGCTTTTTTTGTATCGCGCAGTCGCCGGCGGTTGGCAACCGGCTTGACGGCTTGATGGCAGAAACTTGGAGAAATTCGTCGCAATTCGCGTGCTCTTCGGGAGGACGGAAAAACGGCGATCTGCTGACCAGGCTCGTTGCTGCAGTCGTGAAAAGGCGAAGCCGCGAAGCGCCGCCGCGCGGCCGTGAAACGACGAAAAACTCCCAAAATCTGCCAAACGACTCTCGGCGAGGGTTCGCGCAGCGACGGCGCACGATCCTCGCAATGCGGCGATCGCCCGCCGCCGTCGCCTGGCGTCGCACCCGCTCTTTCGGGTCGAAGCGCTCCCCATCAGCGCTTTTCTTCGATGTAATCCTTTTCTGGTGAACTTCGTCTTGCTTCGGGATTCGTTCCTTTCGTGTGTCGCGGGCGCTGCTTGCGTCCGCCATCATGCGAGGTGCACCGCATGGTGCGGGAGGATTCCGAACAAAGGAAGGGGAACCATGGAAGGAACCACGATTGCAGGTAAGAAGACGGCGAGGACGGGACTGATCGCGCTCGTCTCGCTCGCGCTGGCGGCCATGTTGGGCCTGGCGGCATGCGGCGGCGGAGGCGGCGCGGCCGCCGAAGTGTCGGGCGAAGATCGCACGAACGCCAAGCAGGTGATCATGGCGGCGGGCGATCTGTTCACGATGATGGACATGGGCCTGACCGACGCCGACAGCCCTGCAACCATCTCGCAGGACGATCCGGCCTACGCCGAGTTCTTCGACAAGCTGCTCCAGTACAAGAAGGTCGCCGATTTGGACGTGCAGGACGTGAGCATCACCGTGTCCATCCAGGCCGTGCAGGCGAGCACGGCGCGCGAGGACAGCACGCAGGTGAACTATCGCTACGCCGTTACCGAAGCGAGCATGAACGTGAACGGCGTGCCGGTGTCCTACAGCGCCGACAAGGGTTTTTCCAAGAACTAAGCGACCATTCTCACACGTGAAGGAGCACGATCATGAAGGATATGTCTCGGAGGAACTTCGTCACCCTGGGAGCCCTGGGCGCGGCGGGTGCGGCCGTGTGCGGTCTGGCGGGCTGCGCGCCGCAGAAAACGACGGAAGCCGGCGCAGGCGGCGCATCCGCGAAACAGGAGACCATCAACTGCTCGGGCATCGAGGTGAACCCCGACGAGGTGATGGAGGTCATTCCCACCGACATCGTCATCGTGGGCGGCGGGTTCTCGGGCCTGGCCTGCGCCGTGCAGGCAGCCAAGAACGGCGACGACTTCATCCTGCTGGAAGGCCAGGCCACGCTCGGCGGCAACGGCCAGGGCGTGGAGGGCACGTTCGCCGTTGACTCCCGCTTCCAGAAGGAGCAGGGCGTCACCTGCGATCGTTCGGTGATCATGCAGGAGGAGCTGGGTAAGGCGCAGTGGTGCCCGAACGGGCTCTTGTACAAGGACCTAATCGACGCGTCGGCCGACAACATAGAGTGGCTTGTGGACGAGTGCGGCTGCCAGCTCGACGGGCTCATCGACAACTACCCGTGCGGTGCGACGTCGGGCAAGGTGGACTCGTTCCACTGGTGGAAGGACGGCGCGGCCTACGTGGGCTACGTGCTGCCCTTGCAGCAGCAGCTGCGCGACGCAGGCGCCGACATCCGCCTGAATAACCGCGCGCTCGAGTTCAGCTACGACGAGTCGGGCAAGGTGAACGGCGTGTACGCCATCGACGCGTTCGGCGATCTGGTGCAGTACGAGGCCAAGTTCGTGGTGCTGGCCACGGGCGGATTCGCCAACGACGACAAGCGCCTGCAGAAGCACGGCTTCAACCTGGAGACGCTCGAGCGCATCGGCACGCCCGGCCACTTCGGCGATGGCGTGAACATGGTGCTGGCGGCGGGCGCAGCCGAGTTCACCGGCGTGTGCTACCTGAAGTACAACCGCATCAGCCATCAGGTGGAGGTGTTCGGCCCGCTGTGGACGGAGTTCTGCTTCGGAGGCCCGTTCCTCTGGGTCAACCAGGATTGCGACCGGTTCGTGGACGAGAGCCTCGTGTTCCGCGTGGAGAACCAGATCACGCAGTCGGCGCCCATACACGAGCAGAACGGTATCGCCTACACGGTGTTCGACCAGGCCATCTTCGAGAAGCAGATCGCCGACGACAAGGCGAACGCCGACGAGTGGGGCGTCGACGTGGCGGCGCAATGGGAGAAGATCATCGCCGAGGGCGATGACGGCTACCGCGCCGATACGCTGGAGGAGGCGGCGAAGCAGGCGGGCCTCGATCCTGCCGCCCTCAAGGCCGCCGTGGACGACTACAACGCCAAGTGCGCCGCCGGCGTCGACGACATCTTCGGCAAGGAGGCCGCGTACCTGCTGCCCATCGAGACGCCCCCGTTCTACATCGGCCGCATCCACGAGTGCATGGAAGGCCCGCTCGGCGGCGTGAAGACCGACCGGCACTTCCGTCCCGTGCTCGAACAGGGCGGCGTGATGGAGAACGTGTTCGTCATCGGCCTCGACGGCATCATGCTGTATCGCGACGTGTACCCGATGGACGTGCCCGGCTCGGCCAGCGCCGAGTGCCTGAACGGCGGGCGCGCCGCCGCCAACCAGGCGCACGAGCTGTTGAAGGCGTAGCTCCTCGCATCGATTTCGCTCCCTCCCCGTGCGACGGGCCCGGCCGCTGTGCCGGGCCCTCGTGCGTTTCGGGGAAGGTCAGCCCTTGAAGGCTTCGATGGCGTCGAGCAGGTCCTGGCGGTTGTGCAGGTTGCACTTCGTGTAGATGTGGCGCAGGTGGGTTTTCACCGTGTTCTCGGAAAGCACGAGCATCTCGGCGATGTAGGGGGCGCTGCGGCCCTCGGCGAACAGCGCGAAGATGTCGCGCTCGCGGCTGGTGAGGCCGTAGGCGTCGGCGAAGCGGTCGAGGTGGTCGTCGGCCGCTTCGCCATCGCGGACGGCGCTGTCCGCCGCTTCGCGACCGTCGGCGCGCTGGCGGCGCCACAGCACCGTGCATAGGCGCGCGAGGCCCATCACGGCGAGCAGCAAGAGGTAGCTCAGTACCATGAGCACCACGTTGTTCGCCGCGTTCGCCGCGCCGCCCAACCCGATGCCGATGAGCTGCCCTATCAGGATGCCCGCCTGCTCGGCGCCCATGGCCACCGCCACGATGCGCACGAGCGAGGCGGGGGTCGTTTTGCCGTAGAAGGCGATGAGCGTCCACACGAGGATGTCGAAGCCGGCGTAGCCGATGGGGATGAACAGGCGCGCGAGCCCCTGCACGTCGTTCGTGTACAGCCCGACGGTCATGGCCAGCAGGCCGAACACCATGAACGAGAGGCATGCGTTGAACAGCAGCTCCATGTGGCGCGCGAGCGCGGTCAGGCTGGCTACGAAGAACAGCAGCGCCACGATGCCCCGCAGCCCCACGATGTCGAACACGGAGCTCGGGGCGGCTTCGGCGGGGGAGAATATCTCGAAGCTGCACATGAGGCCGAACGCGATGCAGAAGGCGAGTATGCACAGAGGGAAGCGCACGTCGATGCCGAGCAGCTGCACCTTGGCGGGACGTGCGGGCTCGAGCTTCCCCTCGGCTACGTCGATGCGGTACGGCTCACGGCTCTGCAGCCGCGCATCGGCCATGTAGAGCGCGCAGGAGAGCAGCGGCAGGATGGCGACGAAGACTCCCTCGGCGAAGGGGACGAGCCCCTCCGTCAGGACGTTGACGACGAGTCCGAGCGCCCAGGCGCCCGAGATGTGCGTCATAGCCTTCGCGGGTCCCTGCGCCACGCAAACGCGTCCCCACGACACGTTGAAGACGGCCATGGCGCAGCCCGAAGCGAACGCGCCGGCCACGGTGGGCACCGTCGCGCCGAGGCTCGAAGCGACGAAGACGGCGACGTTGCCGGCGAAGCCGAGCGCCGCGGCCGTCGCGGTGAGCTTCACGCTCCACACCGACGAGCCTCCGCTTCGGGCGCGTGCCGCGCACGCTGCGAACACGGCCACGCTCGCAGCCAGCATGACGATGAACGAGGTCTGGGCCAGTTCGAGCGCAGGGCCAAGGCTTCCGTCGGAGGGCGCCAGCGCGAAGTACAGGGAGTCGCCGAACATGGCGCGGTCCATCCACGACCAGAAGAAGCTTGCGCCGACGATGGCGAGCCACGAGGAGGAGCCGTTCAAAGCCTTGAAGTTCATAGCACCGTTTCTAGAGACGAGGTATGCGGTCGGGGCAATCATAGCACGACCTCCCTCCGACAACGAGAAGTTGCCCCCTCGTCAATGCATGCATGACGGGGGCTGCGTGCGGGGCGTGGTACGCTGACAGCGCTGAAACACGTGTTGAACGAAGCATCACCTCGAGGGGCATCAAGCGACGATGCCGGGCCTTGTGCGGCTCGGGCATCGCATACATTCGAGTGACTGGAGGGATCACGTGGATACGTCTACATCAACGAATCATGGGGAATCGAACAACGCGAACGCGAACGGCGGCTTCTCGCGCAGGACGTTCGTCAAGGGCGGCCTGGCCGCCAGCGTCGCCGCGCTGGGCGGGATGGCGCTCTCGGGATGCGCGGCCGCGCCGGCATCGTCCAAGAAGGCGCAGGCGGCCGACGCTGCCGCGTCTGCCGACGAGGTGACCGCGCGGCTTGTCGAGCGCGTGCACGACGCCAACCTGCCCGACGCGGCGCCCATCCTGCCGGTCGAGCCGCCGGCGTCCTGGGACGACGAGGCCGACGTGGTCATCGTCGGCGTGGGCGGAGGCGGAATCGTGGCCACGGCGTTTCTCGCGCAGCAGGGGCTCAAGGTCATCGGTATCGAGAAGGAGGGCCAGGTGGGCGGTGCGAGCCGTCACGCCTGCACCTTCGCCAACGTGTTCGGCGGCTCGAAGGACCAGAACGCGCTTGAGTTCGGCGTGCCCGCGTTCCCGCCCGATGCCAAGGAGTTCACCCGCATGTACGAGGAACAGAACGCGTACTCCATCGACGAGAAGTTCCTCATGAACCAGCTGCTCATGTCGGGCGCGGCGTGCGACTGGATCATGGAGCAGGACGGCATGAACATGGAGTGCTTCGGCCCCATCTGGCACGATGCCGACGTCCATAGCGGCAAGCAGAGCGTCGTGCTGGGCATGAACAACCCCACGAACGCCATGGAGGCCGTCGCGCTGGCGACGGGCGCCGACATTCGCCTGTCGACGAAGTGCGAGAAGCTCGTCGCCGACGGCGACCGCGTGGTTGGCGTCGTCGCGAAGGGGACGGACGGCGAAGAGCGCTACGTCAAGGCATCGAAAGGCGTCATCCTATGCGCGGGCGGCTTCGGCATGAACCGCGACCTCATCCGCGCCTACCTGCCGAGCGCCTACGAAGGCACCGTGCAGGGCGGCCCTATGCCGTCGCACACGGGCGAGGCGTTCCGCATGGGTCTGGGCATGGGCGCCGATTTCTCCGGCTTCGACTCCTGGAGCTGCTGGGAAGGAGCCATCGACGAGGAGACGGCGGGCGGCGACGGTCAGTTCTGGCACTACTTCTGGCACGGCGAGCGCCAGCTGTTCCACAACCCGTGGCTCATCATCGACAAGCGCGGCAACCGCCAGCCGTACTTCGCAGCCACGCAGGAGCTGTTTGCGAACCCGGGCGGGCAGATGGGCGACCTCAGCAACTGCGCCGCGTGGATGTCGGCCGTAGGGCACCACGTGTACTCCATCTGCGACTCGAACTTCCCGACCACCGTGTTCGAGAAGAACGTGCTCACCGACGAGGGCACCGACCGTAACCGCATCCCCATCACCGACGCCAGCACGCTCATCGACACGAAGGGCCTCGTGTCGGCGGATTGGCTGGCCGAGGTGGACGAGGCGGTGGAGCGCGGCGCCGTGAAGAAAGCCGACACCATCGAGGAGCTGGCCGATATGCTGTTGCTCGACCGCGACGTGCTGGTGCGCGCCGTGAAGGAGTACAACGAGCTGTGCGCGAAGGGCGTCGACGAGGAGATGTCCACGCCGTACGATCCGACGTGGCTGCATCCCGTGCAGGATCCGCCGTTCTACGGCGCCATCGTGGGCAGCCAGATGGCGAAGACCATGTGCGGCCTGCGCACCGACGAACGTCTGCAGGTCATGCGCGAAGACGGCACGCTCATCGACGGTCTGTACGCGAACGCGACCACGGCCGGCGGGCTGTCCGGCGAGGCGAACTACGGCTGCTTCTGGAACTCGACGGTGTTCGGCGGCGTAGGCACGAGCTGGATCACCGGGTGGATCGCGGCGAAATCGCTGCTGGACGCCTAGCGCCCGATGCGCCGGGCGCGCCCGCGTCCTCGCGCCGCGCGCCCGGCCTCAGCGCCGCGCGCCGTTGCGGATGAAGCTGACCAGCTTGAGCGCCAACGGCTTCGCGAGCGTCTCGCGGTAGGCGAGGCACAGGGGGAGGTCGATCCGGTCGTTCGGGCAAAACGGCATGAAGACCGACTGCGGGTAGGCCTCCTCCATGCAGGGGTCGTAGGGTTGCAGATGCACCCCGCCGCCGCTGCAGAACGCGTCGATGGCGTCGTCGTTGAGCGGCACCTCGCAAAACAGCGGGTTGAAGCCGCGGGCGTGGCAGGCCGCCACGAAGCCGGTGGTGAACAGGTCGAAATCGAAGGGGCTCCTGATAGGGACCCCTTCGAGGTCGGCTATCGCGAGGGGCGCGCGCTCGCACAGCAGGTTGCCGCGCAGCGTAATCGCCCGCGTTTCCACGGGGCCGAGAGCGAGCAGCTTGATGCCCGGGCGCTTGTACGCGCCGTGGACGAAGCCGAGGTCGATGGCCTCCTCCTCGAGGGCGTTCAGGATGGCGGTGTCGGACATCTTGAACGTCGAGACGGCGCAGCCGGGCGTGCGGTCGGCGAACTCGTTGACGAGCGCCACCGCCTCGTGCCCGTCGTTGAAGAACAGGTAGTCGAGCGGGAACGACTTGAACGCGATGGCGAGCGATTCCGGGGCCACGTCGCCCGTCTTGCGCTCCTGGACGAACCGGTCGATCTCGTCGAGCTCGCGCAGCACTGCGTCGGCGTGCGCGAGGAACTGCAGGCCTTCGTCGGTGGGGTGCATGCGCTCGCCGCGGTCGAACAGCTCGAAGCCCGCCTCGTGCTCGAGCGCGCGGATCGCCTTGGAAACGGCCTGCTTGGAGACGAACAGCTCCTCTGCGGCCCTTGCTACGCTTCCGCAATGCGCCACTGCCGACATGTATCTCAACTGATGCAGCTCCACGGCACCTCCCCTGTGCTCGCTTGCGTGCTTGCTCGCGCCCGTTTTGCGGCAGGCGCTGGCGCTACCCGCGACCCAGCTTGCCCTTCACCTTGTTTGCGATGGAACTGACGAAGGCCGCCTCGGGCACGTGCAGCTTGATGGACAGGCCGAACGTCACTACGAGCGCCACGATGCCGCCGACCAGCACGTAGGCGAGCGCCTGCGGGATGGAGCCCGACAGCGGGGCTACGAATGTCTGCAGCGCGAACAGCACGCCGCCGCCTGCCGCCGCGCCCAGGCCGCCGAACACGAGGCCGCCCAGGCATGCCTTCGCCACCGAGCGCAAGCCGAACGGTCCCAGGCGGCGCCGCAGGTAGACGAACAGGCACACGTCGGCCACCACGTAGAACAGCACTTCGGCTACCGCGATGACCTCGATGGGGAAACGCCCCACGTTCGACGCGCCGTACATGGTGAGTGCGATCTGCGCCGCGCCGGCCACGAAGTTGAACACGGCGAAGACGCCCATTTTCCTCAGGCTCGAGAATATCTTCTGCAGGTACGTGTTCACGCCGTACACAGGCAGCGCGAACGCGAGCACGGACATGTACGTGGCGATGGACGAGACGTTCTCCATTGTGAAGGCCCCGGCGTGGTAGAGGGTGACCAGCGGCAACGAGAACACCATGAGGTACAGCGCGAACGGGATCATGAAGAACAGGATCTGGTTCGTGCCGCCGACGATGCCGCGCTTCACCCCCTCCGCGTCGCCTTCGGCCTGCATGTCGGCGAGCTCGGTGAACATGGCGGTAGTGATGGGCACCGCCAGAAACGCGTAGGGGAGCGTGAACCACTGGCGCGCGTACAAGAGGATGGACGGTCCGTTGTCGGCGAAACTGTACGAGGCGGCATTCTGCACCGACACCACGATGAGCGAGCACAGCATGACGAACACGGCCGGCACGCCGATGGCCACGGTCTCGCGCAGCGCAGGGTCGCGCAGGTCGATGCGCGGGCGCACGCGGATGCCGTTCTTCTTGAGCGCCGGCAGCTGGATGGCCAGCTGCACGAACACGCCCAGCGGGTTGCCGAACGCGATGATGTAGAGCGCCAGCTCCTGGTTCTGCGGCGCCACGACGGCGTATAGCACGAACGTCGCGATGACGATGACGTTGTTCGCCACGGGGGCGATGGACGACCAGAGGTAGTCGCGGTTCGCGTTGAGCAGGCCCGACACGATGGCGGTGGCGCCGTACATCACGATCTGTATCGCGAAGAACTGGAAGAAGAACACCGACTGGGCCATCTCGTTCTGGTCGGAGTAGAAGCTTTGCGTGTAGATGGCCACGCTGGGGAATGCCATGCACAGCGCCGACACCACGCCGAGGAACAGCACCACGATGGTGAGCAGGTTCGACGCGTAGCGGTTGGAGGCGTCGCGCCCGAGCCTCTTCTTCACCGACATATATACCGGAAGGAACGCGGTGACCAGCATGCCGCCCACCACCAGCTCGTACAGCTGGTTCGGCAGGTTGTTCGCCACCTGGTACGAGCTTGACAGCAGGGTGGAGCCCAGCGCGAAGGCCATGACCCACGTGCGGGCGAAGCCGGTGATGCGCGAGAGCATGACGCACACGCTCATGAGCGCTGCCGACGATCCGACGGCGGCCGTGGCGTCCTCGGGCTCGGGTTGCGGCGCGCGTGCGAGCGTGCGGTCGGTGCCCGCGTGCTTGCTGATGATGGGCAGCTCGGAAGTAGATCCGGGGAACGCGGCGCGCTCGGCGCGCGAGCTGGGCACCGCTTGGGCGACCCGTGCGCGCTCGCGCGGGTCGGGCGTCGAGGGCTCGAAGGGGTCGCGGGGCGGGGTGGTGCGATCGGGGCCGGCGTGGCGGCCGCCGATGTGGATCTCCGAGGTTTCTCCGGGTGCGGCGGCGCGCAGACGCGCCTTCGCGCTGGCGGGGTCGAGCCGCGGCTGCGGCTTGGGCACCACCTGCTGGGCCACGGCCGCCGCGATGGCGGTGCGATCGAGGCCGGCGTGGCGGCCGCCCACTCTGATTTCCGACGTGGAGCCCGGGTCGGCGGCGCGCGCGTGGGTGCGTTGGGGACGCCGAGGCGCGGCGGCGGGCTGCTCCGGTGCCGGTTCGGCAACGCGCGTGTGTTGAGCTCGTGCGAGCTTGTCGGACATGGACGGACGCTTCCTCATGCTTCGGATATAATGGCCCCATCATAGCAAACCCGGAAAGAAGACCTTCATGCACATCCTCATCGTACGCAATAATTCCAACTCGCAAGCGGTGGACGCATCGCTGCTGCTCGCGACGTACCTTGCGACGCAGGGCCTCGAGTATACGCTGGTCGATTCGTCCGATCTCTCGTGCCGCTGCGACCACGAAGGCGTGAATGCGGCGCTGGCCGCGGGCGTCGCGATGACGGTGGTGCTCGGCGGCGACGGAACCATCCTGCGCACGGCGCGCCAGATCGGCACGTCGGGCGTGCCTATCCTCGGCATCAACTTCGGGCGGCTGGGTTTTCTGGCGAATTCGAGTGACGACGGCGTGATCGCCATCGTGTCGTCCGCGCTGGCCGGCGACGTGGTGGCCGAACAGCGCACGAACCTGCGCATCGACGTGGTGTGCGCGGGCGAGGTCGACCCATGGGACGACGACAGCGATGCGGCCATGGCCGACGTCGACGATCCCGCGCGCTCGTTCTTCGCGCTCAACGAGCTGGCCGTGACGCGCGGCGCGAACGGCCGCATCATCGACTTCGGCTTGAGCATCTCGGGCGACCACATCGCCGACATGCGCGGCGACGGCCTGGTGGTGGCCACGGCCACCGGCTCGACGGCCTACGCGCTGTCGGCGGGCGGGCCGCTCGTGGCGCCCGGCTTCAACGGGTTGGTGGCCGTGCCGCTGGCGCCCCACACGCTGCACTCGCGCGCCATCGTGACGGCGGCCAACGACGTGGTGGAGATGGACCTGTCGCTCAACCGCGACCCTCGCGAGGCCACCCTGTTCGCCGACGGCGAACTGCTCACATTCGATGCGCCGGTGAAGCGCGTCTACGTCGCCCGCGGCACCGCCCCCACCACGCTGCTACGCTACCAGCGCGAAGGCTTCTACGAGCACGCCGCCAAGGTGTTCTTCTAAGAGGCGACGTTCGACGCTGTCGGTCGACAAGGTGTCTCCGGTCGGATCTTCGCTCCTAAAACACGCCACAGCCGCTGTGGCGTGTTTTAGGAGCGAAGATCGGCCTCCGATGGGGACGTGATCGCGAGGTCGCTCGTCGGATCTGCGAGCGATTCGACGGTGAACATCAGCGCTTCAAGCGATTTCGAACGTGCAAGTCGGTGCTCCTTTCGTGCAATCTCGTCGCTTTGCGGGATGCCGTAACGCCTGAGCAAAGCCTCGAAGATGTTCGGCTCCATCACGTCTCTGTAGGAGAATCGCATGATCGGCATGCCGTACAGTGTGAGCTGGGATTCTCGATGCTGTTCGTCGGCGAGAACTCGTAGCGAAGATCTCCCTTTGCGTAGCGCGGCGTCCTCGTATTTCTGCATTCCGTCGAACTCTCCGATGACCTTGCTGCCGTCCAACCGCGTCCAGAGGAAATCGACGCGATACGCATGTCCCCGATTGAAGGGCTGAGGAAGCTCGACCTGAAGCTGCGGCAGCGCGAATCCCAGCTCGATCATGGTTGCCCGTGCGAAGGACTCCCCGGCGCTTTCGCTGCGCGCATCGGCGTAGTACATCGTTCTGAGGGCGTGGCGAACCCCAGCATGCCCCTTGTTCATACGCTTGAAACGGGATACGAACGAGCTCGGCCGTTCTCCCGTGAGGCGCAGTGCGCCGTCTGCCGCGGCCAGCGCATGCTTAAAACCGACGTACGCATACAGTCGTATGCGGTACGTGCGAGCGATGTGACGCGGAGGCCGCGTACCGTTACGGATTTGTCGTTTTCCACGATGTGCCAGCTGATTGCTCCGCACGACGCGTTACGATTCGCGCGCGAAGTGACCACGTGGATCGTATCCGCGCGGTCCAGCGATATAGGAAGCCCGAGCGCGAGCGCAGCCGATTCGTGGCAGAAGACCCAGTTGGGATGCAGCTCTTGAAGCGCCCTCATAAGGTGGAGTGCTCGTTGGTGCTTCGGCAGCGAGCACCAGTACGACGACCGCGCATAGATTCCCTTTGCCGGGCGGACGGCCTTCCCTTGCTCCACTTGGCGACGCAGGCTTTCGCGAACGCGCGCGTTCGGCGGCACGACGCACGTCGATCTCTTCTCGGAGCGCGAGAAGAGGGAGGCCATTTCCTTGTCGTTGGTTTTCGGCATCGTGCCACCGCCCTCGGTGCCCGGTTGGGTCAGGTCTCCTATTGTCTCATGGCGCGAAGAGATGGCTCAGCGCGGTGTGGCTGGAAGTGCGTAAAGAACATCTTCGCTCCCAAAACACGCCACAGCAGCTGTGGCGTGTTTTGGGAGCGAAGATGCGTACCTGAAAAGGGTTACAACCACAGGCGATAGGCGGTTCCGGAGTCGAAATCAACCAGTTGCAGGCAGAAGTCGGACGGGTCGAGGTTGTCGAACGCGCTCTGGTCCTTGAGGGCGTTCTTGTTGACCTTGAACGGCAGGATGATCTCGACCGATTTGCCGGGTTCGACTGTGTCTTGCTCCGACCGGTAGACCTCGTTCGCGAAGAAGTACGCGCTGTCCAGGTTCGCGCCTGCGCCGAGGCTGTCGTCGATGTAGTCGAGGTTCTCGCCCCATAGGGAGAAATTATGCAGGGGGAAATCGCGCTGTAGGTCGATCGCCTCGGACGAGACGTTGGTGACCAGGACGGTGGCCGCGACGAGCTTGCTGCTGTCGTAGGCGGGGTAGTCGGTTCCGGCGTACTCGGGATACCAGTCGGCGAAGCTCTTGGTCGAGATCACCTTGATCCCGCGCACGGACAGGTCGAAGTCCGGAGCGTCGTATTCCCACTCGCCCGCTTCTTTCCAGGCTTCCTCTATCTCAGGCGGTATCGCCTGCTCTATCTCTTCCGGCCTGCCGTTGTAGGCTTTTCCCTGCGTAATGCCGCGGGCTTTCAGCGTGGAGCCGGGCGCGAGGTCCATGATCTTGCTTGCAGCGTACCCGGTTTCGGAATAGAGCCCATCGCCGATGCGGGGCTCGGGCTCGTGCGGCGCCCCCGGGATGTAGCGCCCCACGAACCAGCCCATGACGAGCGCGATGGCAATCAGGCAGACGGTTCCGATGGCGATGCGAACGCTTCGCGTGTTCTTCATGGCAGCCTCCTCAAGTTGGCGACGATCGGCGGCGATGGCCGATTCGATTCGAGCCGAACCTATCATCGTCGGTCGCGTTGCCGCAACGGTGATTTATTTCACCCCTGCGCTGATCTGGGTTGCATGCTATCGTGAGCTGCAGTAGGGAAGCAAGAAGGCGCGCGGGATGCGAAGGGAAAACGGCATGGCGGATATCATAGCAACGACGGTGATTCTCGTAAGCGTGGGCGCTACGTTTTGCGCCGGATGCTACGCCATAGCTCATGCCGCGTACTTTGACGAGCCGTCCAGGGCAGATCTGCTGCTCGCGTTTTATCGGGTCGTCGTTTTCGCCGGAGCGGTCGTGGGGTGTCTGGCTTTCAGCGAGGCGTACGGCAATGCCGCATCCGCCGCGTTCGCGGTCGTTCTGTGCGGATGCTCGATAGCCGCGGGCTCGTTCCTGAGCAAAACATGGGGCCGGGAAGAGGACGTCGAGCGGCAGAGGATCGAGGAACTGCGTGCACTCGTCGATCGGTATCGGGAGGGGGAGGACTCCGTCGAGTCCCGATGCGCGCGGGCGGCGCGGACGTTCGATCTGACGCGGCGCGAGGAGGAGGTCCTGGCGCTTCTGCTGAAGGGGCGCACGCGTTCCGAGATCGCGCACGAGCTGTACGTGTCGGGCGACACGGTGAAGACGCATATCCGAAATGTATACCGCAAAACAGGTGTGGCGGGGAAGGACGAACTCGTCGAAGCGATAGGTATGCAAAGCTGACCGAAGGCTTTCATGGTATTCAATACCATGTTGGGGGATAATGAATACGGCCTGATCGTAAGGGTAAAACCGTCATAATTCGAAAAACAATGGAGTGGCTCCAAATATTCCTCCGAACGCCATTGACTTGCCATCCCCCGTGGCGTATCTTAGCTTACTAAGTTCCCGCGTTACAGCACGGGGGCTATCGTATAAGGGGTACATTACGTATGAGCAAGCAAGAGACGACGAGCACGCAGAGCCTTCCAGTAGATGATGCCGGACCGAACGGTTCCGGCGTTCCTTCTGATCCGGTGTCTGCTACGAACGCAACCGATACCGGGGCTTCCCAAACCACGTCATCCGCTTCAAACGCCGCAGCCGAAGTTGCCAAGAAAACCGGCAAGATCCTTGGCATGTCCAAGCACGTCTTTGCCGCCGTGATGGCCGTCGTCGCCGTGTCCGCCGCGGTGGTGGCGGGCGTCGTGCTGACGCAGCAGCCTGCGCTGGAAGATTGGTACGATTCGAACGCCGCGCAAGGCCAGTTCGAGGGCAAGTCGAAGGAAGAGATCCAGGCGGCGCTCAACGAGGAGGTCGCCAAGGGCATGATGAACATCTCCATCGCGGCGTCCATCACGTTCGCCGACGGCTCGTCCGAGGGCGAGGCGCGCATCGAGAACATCGCAGCGAACCCGATGGACCAGAAGGTCGTCATCACGTTGAAGGATTCGGGCGAGACGGTGTACGAATCCGCCGCCATCGCGCCCGACCAGCATATTCAAGCGATCAAACTCACGAAGGATCTCGATCCGGGCGAGTACGCCGCCGTTGCTACGTTCACCGGCTACGACCGCGAGACCCACAAGCAAACCGGCCAAGCGGCCGCTGAAATCGTTTTGAACGTCGAAGGCTAAGGGGCCTTCTGCGGGGAAGATACCTAGAGCATATCTGGCAACGTAAGGGCACATCGGGAAAGGGAAAGATCATGAGTAAGATGACGAATTTGAAAAAGGGCGTCGTAGGTGTATGCGCAGCAACGATGCTGGCCGGAATGTGCGCGGTCCCGGCGTTTGCGGTAGTCCCGGACGTGACACCCGGATCGAATGAAACCGTGGCGTCGGGCAGCGCTGCTGCTGCCAAGACGGAAATATCGGCGAAGACGGATGCAGCACAAATTTCGGCTACCGTACCCACGGCTGTCGTGGCTTCGGTTGATGCGGCAGGTGCGTTGACCTTCCCCGATAGCACCGCCTTTGTGATTACCGTCGGAAATGATTCATGGCCGGTCAAGGTGTCTGCTCTTGACGTGGCGGTCGAAAACAGTGGCGCGCTGCAGACCTCGGAGGCTGGCGTTGATGCGGCTGACAAGCTGTATCTTGCGATTGGCGGGAAGCACTTGACTGCTTCCGGTAACGGTGATGCTATTGCCAGCCTCGCTCAGACGACTGCCGGAACTGCCGATATCGGCATCGCCATGACTGGAAAGATGTACAATCCGACGTATTCTGCCGCGACGACGGGTCTGAAGCTTGCAACCCTGACGTGGACGCTTGCTGCCGTGTAAATTCCTTTTAAAGTTAGAAGCCTCTATGAAGCTGGCTGATGCAATAACGAAAGCCGCACCCCTTACGGGTGCGGCTTTCGCGCTTTGCTTGCTGCTGGTGTTTGGGTTGCTGTGGCCGGTGCCGGTTTCGTTTGCAGCTGAGGAGGCCGAGGCGCCGACGTCGGAGGCGCCGGTTGACTCCGTCGACAACGTGGTTGTCGAGACCCCTGCGCCGAGCGAGCCTTCCGCCAAGCCCGAGCCTCAACCCCAGCCCGAGCCCCAGCCTGAGCCGACCGTCCCGGAGACCCCTGTCGCTCCCGAGCCCGAGCACGAGAACGCGTGGGCCATCGGCGCGGACGAGGCTTCGTCGGTGGTGGCGGAGCTGTGGGCCGACGGGACGTTCGTGGTTGACGGGGCGGGGGAGGCGCTGGCTTTCGCCAGCGTCGAGGACGTTCCCTGGTTGGCGGCGGGCGTGGCCGACGACATCGAGCGGATGATCTTCGCCGACAAGGTGGAAGCGCCGAGTTTGGCGCATTGGTTCGAGGGGTGCACGAACCTGCGCGAGGTTGCGAACGTGCCCGCCGACGTCGAGGATATGACGCGCGCGTTCTACGATTGCCCGAAACTCGTCGAGCTTCCCGACGAGTTCGCGTTAGCCGACAAGGCGGTTGCCGAGGCGTGCTTCGGGCTCGAGGAACCGGCCGAAACGCTGCTGACCACGGCATATCGCGGCGCGGACATGAACGTGCTGGCGTACGAGTGGGAGCTCGACGGTCGCGAGCTCGTGAATCCCGATGCGCCGGAGCCGCCGGCAACCGAGGAGCCGCAAGGCCCCGCCGAGCCGACGGAACCGACGGATCCCGTCGACCCTGAAACGCCCGTCGACCCCGAGAACGCCGAGGATCCCAACGCCTCGAAAGATCCCAGCGCCCCCGCAGACGACCCTGCGGATCAACCCGCTGACGAGCTTGCCGATGAGCCGACGGGAACGCCTGTCGAAGAGACGCCCGTTTCCGAAACAGCCCCCGATCCGGAGCCCGAACCTGTACCCGCGCCTCAAGAGGAAGCCCAGGTCAACATCACCGTACCCTCATCGGTTTCCATGATGCTGAACGCCGAGGGCGACAACACCGCCCTCATCCCCGTCGCGGCGGCGAACCGCTCGGAGCGCAGCGTCGCCATCGTCGGCGCTCGCCTCAAGCGCGCGAGCCAGGACCTGCCGGGCGGCTCGTGGTCGCTCACCACGGAAAGCGGCTCCACGACGTTCGTGGAGGACGCGCGCTTCACGCCGCTGGGCCTGGAGGTGACGTTCGACCGGCCGGTGATCCTCGCGGCAGGAGACGAGGGCACGATGCTCGTCTGGCACGGTGCGTTCACCGACTACGGCATGAAGCAGCTGGTGGGCGCCGCGGTGGACGCGGGCGACGAGGGGTTCGCCTACGGCTCGATGATCTGGATCGTCGCCGCCGCATAACGAGGCAGAACGCACTGTCGCCCGAAACGGTCGCTTTCGAGGTGAAAAGCGACCGTTTCGGGCGACAGCATGGTGCGGCGAAGGGGCCCCTCCCGCCCCTTACTTGTGGTAGTACCGGTGCTGCTCGTACTTCGGCTCGCAGCAGACGTTGATGCCGAGCGTGCGGTAAAGCTTCTCGTCGGTGGCCGACAGGATCACGCTGAAGAACGCATCGCATCCGCGCAGGTCGTTCACGTGGTCGATGAGCTTCTTCGCCAGCGGGTCGGTGGCGGAGCTGATGGACAGCGCGATGAGCGTCTCGTCGGAGTGCAGGCGCGGGTTGCGGCTGTGCAGCTGGTCGGTCTTCAGACGGCAGATGGGCGTGATGGCCTCGTCGCTGATCACGTCGATGTCGTCGTCCACGCCGGCCACGCCCTTGAGCGCGTTCATCAAAAGCGACGACGCAGCGCCCAGCAGCGTGGACGTCTTGCCCGTCACCACGGTGCCGTCGGGCAGCACCATCGCGCCGGCCGGGCCGCCCGTGGTCTCCTCCTTCAGCAGCGCCGCCGAACGTGCCGGCGACAGCCCCGCGTTCACGCCCGCCTGGTTCATGAGCAGCTCGAGCCGCTCCATGCGCTCTTGGCCCACGCCCGAACGTTTCACCTCGACCGCGGTCTGGAAGTAGCGGCGCACGATCTCCATCTTCGCGGCGTCGCGCACGGCGTCGTCGTCGACGATGGCGTTGCCTGCCATGTTCACGCCCATGTCGGTGGGCGACTGGTACGGGCTCGTGCCCGAGATGCGCTCCATCATGGCTTTGAGCACGGGGAATATCTCCACGTCGCGATTGTAGTTGACGGTGGTCTTCCCGTAGGCTTCGAGGTGGAAGGGGTCGATGGTGTTCGCGTCGTCGAGGTCGACGGTGGCCGCCTCGTAGGCGATGTTCACCGGGTGCTTGAGGGGCAGGTTCCACACGGGGAACGTCTCGTACTTCGCGTAGCCGGCCGCGATGCCGCGTTCGTGCTCGTGGTACAGCTGCGACAGGCAGGTGGCCATCTTGCCCGAGCCCGGGCCGGGCGCCGTCACCACCACGAGGGGGCGCGTCGTCTCGATGTACTCGTTCTTGCCGTACCCCTCCTCGCTGACGATGTGGTCGATGTCGTAGGGGTAGCCGGCGATGGGGTAGTGCAGGTAGCTCTTGATGCCGAGGCTTTCGAGGCGGCGGCGGAACATGCCGGCCGAGGGCTGGTTCGCGTAGTGGGTGATCACCACGCCGCTCGTGGCGAAGCCCATGGAGCGGAAGATGTCCATGAGGCGCAGCACGTCCTCGTCGTACGTGATGCCCAAGTCTCCGCGCACCTTGCTCTTCTCGATGTCGTTGGCGTTGATGGCGATGATCACCTCGACGTCGTCCGCGAGGCTCTTGAGCATGCGGATCTTGGAGTCGGGCTCGAACCCGGGAAGCACGCGCGCGGCATGGAAGTCGTCGAACAGCTTTCCGCCGAATTCCAGATAGAGCTTGCCGCCGAACTGGTCGATACGGCTGCGAATGTGCTCTGCTTGGAGTGCGATGTACTTGTCGTTGTCGAATCCAGTGCGCATGGAATCCCTCTTCTTCTCCGAACGTTTCTGCTCTTGCACTAATGCGATAGCATACCACGATACCGGGCAAGTGTTTCGGGTGCGTTTCTGGTTGGGGGCGGAGGGTTCCGAGGCCGAAGGCGTGCTATCCTGTGAACTATATCATGCAGATGGTTCGGCAAAGGGGTTTAGGATGTTTCACGTGAAACATCCGTTCGGTGTTCCGTGGCGGCACGACGACGAGGGTGGCGGATGGACGAGCTGTATCGAGAGTACCTGGCATATCTGCGCGTCGAGAGGGGCAGCTCCCCGCTGACCGTATCCGCATACGCCGCCGACCTCAAGGACTACGCGCTGTTCCTCAAGAAGCGCGGGATCGAATCGCCCGACGTCATCGACCGCGAGGTCATCGTCGCCTACGAATCCGACCTCTTCGACCGCTCGTACGCGGCTTCGACGGTGGACCGCCACGTGTCGGTGCTCAAGGGCTTCCATCGCTTCCTCGTTCGCGAGGGCTACGCGCGCCGCAACCCGGCCGACACCATCCAGCTTCCCAAGGCGCCCGACCGTCTGCCCGACGTGCTGTCGGTGGCGCAGGTGGACGAGATGCTGTCGAAGCCGGTGGGCAGCGGCCCTCTGGCCCTGCGCAACCAGACCATCCTCGAGGTGCTGTACGGCTGCGGGCTGCGCGTGAGCGAGTGCACGGGGCTCGACCTCGGCGACGCCGTGCTCGAGGACGGCTACCTCCATATCGTGGGCAAGGGCAACAAGGAGCGCATCGCCCCCATCTCGGGAGCCGCCCTGCGCGCGCTGTGCGACTACCTCGAGCACGGGCGCCCCGAGCTCGTGCGCGCGTACGCGAAGCCCACCCCGGCCGTGTTCCTCAACGCGCGCGGCGGTCGGCTCACGCGCCAGAGCGTGCACGCGCTTGTCGCCGAGGCCGGCCGCTCCATCGGCGTGGCGAACCTCCACCCCCACACGCTGCGCCACTCCTTCGCCACCCACATGCTGAGCGGCGGCGCCGACCTGCGCGTCATCCAGGAGATCCTCGGGCACTCGGACATCTCGACGACCCAGATATACACCCACGTCAACCGCGCCCACATTCGCGAGGAGTATTTGAACGCGCACCCGCGCGCGAAGTAAAAGAAAGGGGAGCGGAAGCCCGGCGAAACGGCCCAACCCGGCTGCATGCCTTCCACGCGAACGAATGTTTCACGTGAAACATCTCGCGCCCCGCGACGCGCCATGCCCCGCGCCCCACACCGCGCCCCACGTCGCGCCGTGCGCTGCGCCCCAGGTCGCGCCGCGCCCCGCGCCGCCGCTCGCCCCGCGCCTCACGGCGCGACGCTGCGAGAGGCGCGTACGGCGCGTCTGGCCGCGCGTCAGCGACGGCGCGCCGCGCGGGACTGAAATTCGGGTTGAGGATCGGTCCTGCCACAGATTCCGCATAACTCCCCACACCATCCCACCGCCCTTGGGAGCGGTCTACATCTTGTGCCCCGTTTTGCGTGCGCGGTCTACATGTGGGCCTGGTCATTTTGAGCAAGGCGCGGGTCGAATTGACGGGACGGAATACGGGGGGTTTCAGAATGGGGAAAATGGGGGCTAAGGAGCATATTTTGTTGCGAAGTGGGGCGAAGTGGGATAGAATTCCATACATCGAAAGAGCCGTGGGACGGCGGCGGAAAGGAAGGCATGGCGGAAGAGGGCAACAAGGTTGTCGATCTCAACAGCGCGTACCGCCATAAGGTGGACGCCAAAGGCCGCATGTCGCTTCCCGCATCGTTTCGCAAGGTTCTCTCGACGGATCTGGTGGTAACCCGCAACCCGAAGGACGAGTGCCTCTACGTGTTCGAGCCCGATGCGTTCAATGCATGGGTGGCCGGCGTGTTCGAGGACAAGTTCGAGAAGTTCGACCGCACCAACGATCTCCATGTTCGCCTGCGCCGCAAGCTGAAGTCGCGTGCAGCCGATGTGTCCATCGACGCAGCCGGCCGCATCATGATCTCGGCCGAGCAGCGCGAAGCCGTGGGAATCGACAAGGAGGTCGTCGTCGTGGGCAACACGGGCTACTTCGAGATCTGGGACGCAAAGCGCTACGACGCGGTGGACGACGAGACCGATCTCGGTCTGTTGTTCGACTGATCGAAAGGCGTGAGCGATATGACAAGCGAATATCGGCATACACCCGTTCTGCTCGCCGAGTGCCTCGAATACTCGAACCTCAAACCACAGCATACATTCGTGGACGCAACACTCGGCGGTGCAGGGCATTCCTTCGAAGCGGCCAAGCTCATCGGGAGCGGGGGCACGCTCATCGGCATCGATCAAGACGAGGTGGCGCTGGCCGCTGCCCGTCTCAAACTCGGGACGTTGCCTGACGACGTGCGCCCGCGCCTGGAACTCGTGCGCGGCAACTTCGGAAATATGGATGAAGCGCTCCTCAGCACGGAGGTGCCCGGCGTCGATGCGGTTCTGTTCGACCTCGGAGTGTCTTCGGTGCAGATCGACACGCCGTCTCGAGGCTTCTCCTTCAAGGAGAACGGCCCTCTTGATATGCGGATGGATCCGGGTAAACAAACCCTTACCGCAGCAGAGATCATCAACACCTACACCGCAGCAGATCTCACTCGGATCATCCGTACCTACTCGGACGAGAAGTGGGCCAGCCGTATCGCGGATTTCGCGGTGCGCGCGCGCCAGAACGCTCCCATCGAGACGAGCGAGCAGCTGGTCGACATCATCAAGGCCGCCATCCCCGCCTCGGCTCGCCGAGCAGGGGGACACCCGGCGAAGCGCACGTTCCAAGCGCTGCGCATCGAGGTGAACGGCGAGCTCGATGTGCTGAGAAGCGGCCTCGACGCGGCCATCCGCTGGCTCAACCCCGGCGGCCGCCTGGTGGTCATCAGCTACCACTCGCTTGAGGACCGCATCGTCAAGGAAACGTTCGCCAAGTTCGCGAACCGATGCACGTGCCCTCCGGATCTGCCGGCGTGCATGTGCGGGAAGCAGCCGATACTCGACATCGTCACCAGGAAGCCGGTTCTGCCGACGGCCGAAGAAATCGAGCGCAACGCTCGCGCACGCAGCGCCAAGCTTCGCGTAGCGCAGAAACGATAAGCAAAAACGTCCCGCTGACGCAAGCGGGAGCCATATGCACCGCACGCGACCTTTACATGCAGTCGAAACACAGAAAGGGGGTCGGACATGGGCGCAGCACCAGCGTATTCGTACTATCCCGAGCGCGCACCCGAACGCAGCCCGCGCGAGCGCATCAGCGTCGTTCCGGGCCGCGGCACCCGCACGCAGACCCCCACGCTTCCGTCGAACGTCGTGTTCTTGGCGAAGGCGGCGGCGGTCGTGCTGCTGGTGGTGTCGCTTGTGGGATTCGCGCGCATCGGGCTCATGTCCGCGACGATCTCCACGACGATGCAGTCGAGCCAGCTGACCAGCCAGATCAGCGACGCCCGCTCTTCGGGCGCCGCGCTGGAAGTGTCCCAGAGCACGCTGTCCAATCCGACGAAGGTGAAGCAGCAGGCGGGCAAGCTGGGCATGGCCGCTCCCGAGACCACGGGGGTCATCACTCTGGATAAGGACGTCGTCGCAACCGACGAGTCCGGCGCCCTGTCCCTTTCGAAGAGCGTTGCCATAGCGGCTGGCTCCGAGGCGTAAAGCCGATGTCCGATAGACCGCACACGCCGCGAGGCGAGCGCCCTGCTCGCGGTCGCGGAAGCTCCCGCTCGTCCGCACGCCCCTCGCGTCCGCCGCGCGCGGCGCGTCCGGTGCGCGCCTCCGGCCGCCCGGCTGCGGCGGTCGACTTCAACTCGAATTCGAACCGGGTGTTCCTTCCCATTCTCGCCTTCGCCGTCATCGCGTCGCTGTTCGTGCTGCGCTTGGCGTACCTGCAGGTGATAGCCGCCCCTGCCATGGCTTCGGAAGCCGAGAACGCGCGTATGAGCTACGACTGGATCGAGCCGCGCCGCGGCACCATCTACGATCGCAACGGCGTGGTGCTGGCCACCTCCGTGGAGTCGACCACCATCTACATCGACCCGGTGGAAGTCGACGACGCGGACGCGACGGCTCAGGTGCTCGTCGACGTGCTGGGCGGCCAGAAGTCCGACTACCTGGAAGCCATCACCGCTCCGAACACGCGGTACGCGGTGGTGAAGGAGAAGGCCGACGTGGCGGTGGGGGACGCTCTCAAGGAGCGCGTGCGCGAGCTCTCGGCTTCGGGAGGGTCGCGCGAAGGCATGGACTTCGGCATCCGCTATAAGACGCTGTGGAAGCGCGAGTATCCGAACGCTCAGGTGGGAGGCCAGGTCATCGGCGTATGCACGCTGGAAACCGATGCCGAGAACAACCGCGAGTACTACAAGGGGGTATCGGGCCTCGAGCTGTACTACGACGACGTGCTGTCAGGCGAGGCGGGCTACACGCGCGAGGAGCGCAGCCCCGACGGCACGCCCATTCCCGGCGGCACGCGCGACTCCAAGGCGGCCGTGGACGGCGAGGACATCATCATATCCATCGACATAGAGCTGCAGCAATCCGTCGAGGAGCGCCTGACGGCCGATGCCAAGGGCATCACGGCCAACGGCGGCAGCGCCATCGTGATGGACGGCGGCACGGGAGAGATCTACGCCGCGGCATCGCTGCCGCTGCTCAATCCGGCCGACCGGACGAATATGGAAGCGGATGCGCCGAAGCTCAAATGCGTGACCGACCTGTTCGAGCCGGGCTCCATCTTCAAGTCGGTGTCGGCCATGGCCATCCTGGAAGCTGGCACCATGACGCCCGACACCGAGCTGTTCTGCCCGTCCTCCATCGAGGCCGACGGCTACGTCATTGGGGATGCGCACGAGCGCGGAGACGCCACGTACACGCTGCGGCAGATCATGGACCAGTCGTCGAACGTCGGCATCTCGCTGGCCACCGAGAACGCGACGGTGGGCGACGTGTCGGGGTTCCGGAACCTCTACAACAAGATCAACGAGTACAACCTGCACACGAAGACGGGCGTGGACTATCCGGGCGAGGGCGAAGCCGGCACCGAGTACCTGGGGAACCTGCTTCCCTTCGACGATTGGAGCAAGGTCACCGCCTACAACGTCAGCTTCGGGCAGGGCCTGTCGCTCACGCCGTTGCAGATCACCCGCTTCTACGGAGCGCTCGTGAACGACGGCGTGGAGTGCACGCCGCACTTCCTCCTGTCGAAGCCCCAAAGCGGCGAGACGGCCGAGTACGGAAGTGACACCGTCATCAAGGACAAGAAAGCCATCGACGATCTGACCAGCATGCTGAAGACCGTCGTCACCGAGGGCACGGGCAAGGCCGCCGCCATCGACGGCTTCAACGTGGCGGGCAAGACGTCCACGGCGGAGATCTACGACGAGAAGAACGGCGGCTACCGAAAAGGGGTGTACAACCTGGCCTTCACCGGTTTCCTGGTCGATTCTTCCAGCCAATTGGTTTGTTTTGTGGGTGCCAACGAGGTTCCCACCGACGGTGTGGTCACGCCGATTTTTAAGGATATAATGACAACAGCCATCGACCGATTCAACATTTATCCGGAGTGAGGAAGCCATGGGCAAGACCTGTACCGAACTGTTCGCAGGTATCGACTGCACCATCCTCGGCAACGCCGACGACGAGGTGAACGGTATCGCCTACCGCAGCGACCGGGTGCAACCCGGCGACGCGTTCTTCTGCGTGGTAGGCATGACGACGGATGGGCACTCGTTCGCCCAGGACGCCATCGATCGGGGCGCGAAAGTGCTCGTGGTCGAGCGCAAGGTGTACCTGGCCGACGCTACGGACGTCACGGAGATCGTGGTGAAGGATACGCGCAAGGCCATGGCGGCCGCTGCGGCGAACTTCTACGACCATCCTTCCAAGGACCTTGCGCTGGTGGGCATCACCGGCACCAACGGCAAGACCACCACGACCTACCTGGTAGAGCACATCGCGCGGGTAGCGGGGAAGCGCACGGGCGTCATCGGAACCGTGGGCATCCGCATCGGCGACGAGGCCGAGAAATCGGCTCATACCACGCCGGAATCGCCCGACCTGCAGCAGCTGCTCGCCCGCATGCGCGATGCGCGCTGCGACGTCGTGGCCATGGAGGTGAGCTCTCATGCGCTCGACCTCGATCGCACGTGGGACGCCGCATTCGCCGTTACGGCGTTCTCCAACTTGACGCAGGATCACCTGGACTACCATCACACGTTCGAGGCCTACTTCGAGGCGAAGGCGCGCCTGTTCTCGAAAGATTATCCGGCCAAGCGCGTGATCTGCATTGACGACAAGTGGGGCAAAGAGCTGCTGCGGCGTTGCTCGGTTGCCGAAGACAGCGTGGTCACGACGGGCTTCGATCCTTCCGCGCAGATCCATCCCGTGGACGTGCAGTATGCTCCTACCCACACCACCGTCACGCTCGACGTGCGCGGCAGCTTGCATACGTTCGACTACCCGCTCGTGGGCAAGTTCAACGTGGAGAACGTCATGTGCGCCTTCGGCATCGGGCTGCAGCTGGGCTTCCCGGCCGAGACCATCGTCGAAGCGCTCGAGGAGGCGCCGCAGATCCCGGGTCGTTTGGAGCGCGTGAGCGCGCCGAACACGGGCGGCGTGTCGGTGTTCGTGGACTACGCCCACACGCCCGACGCGCTGGAGAAGGCGCTCGCGTCCATCATGGCGCTCACGCCCGGCCGCACCGTCTGCGTGTTCGGCTGCGGCGGCGACCGCGATGCCAGCAAGCGTCCCATCATGGGCAAGGCCGCCCTGGCGGCCGACCATGCGGTGGTGACGTCGGACAACCCGCGCACCGAAGATCCGCAGGCCATCATCGAGGACATCGTGAGCGGAATGAGCTCGGGAGCCGGCCGCTTCGAAGTGGAGGCCGACCGTCGCGCCGCCATCGCGCGCGCCATCGCGCAGGCGAAGCCGGGCGACTCGATCCTCATCGCGGGCAAGGGCCACGAGGACTATCAGCTCGTGGGCGACCAAGTACTCTCGTTCGACGATCGCATCGTGGCCGCCGAGGAGCTCGCGTGTGCGTTCGGCGACGAACCCTCAGGCGAGGATCGATAGCATGCGTTTGAACCACAAGCAGATCGCCGCATGCACGGGAGGCTCGTTCGTGGTGGAGCCGCTTGATCCGCGCGCGCTGGCCACGGGGCTCACCTGGGACTCGCGCGACGCGAAGCCGGGCGACGTGTACGTCGCGCTGCCGGGCGAGCGCGTGGACGGCCACGACTTCGTCGGTGCGGCCCTCTCGGGCGGCGCCGTGTGCGCGCTTGTGATGCAGCCGCTGGACGAGGCCGTGCGCATGCTGGCCGCCGAGCTGGGCGCAAGCGTTATCGAGGTGCCCGACACGGCCCACGCCGTGGCGGATATCGCGCGCGAATGGCGCTCTCACCTGCACGGTCGCGTGATCGCGCTGACGGGTTCCACCGGCAAGACCACCACGAAGAACCTTGTGCGCGACGTGCTGGCAAGCACGCTGTCCACGGTGGCGACGGCCGGCAACCAGAACAACGAGCTGGGCGTTCCCAAGACGCTGCTCGCCGCCGAGCAGGACACGCAGGCGGTGGTGGTGGAGATGGGCATGCGCGGCGCGGGCCAGCTGGCCGACCTATGCGACTACGTGCGCCCCGATTGGGGCCTCGTGGTGAACGTGGGCGAGAGCCATATCGAGCTTCTGGGCAGCCGCGAGAACATCGCGCGCGCCAAGGCCGAGCTTCTATGCGCGCTGCCGGAGGGCACGGGCCGGGCGTTCGTGAACGCCGACGACGACTACGCCGATTTCGTGCGCGAGCATGCGCGCCTCGACGCGCGCCGCGTGGAGACCGTGCTGTTCGACGGCTCCGCCGCCGCAGCCGAGCGCCGCGCCCAGGCCGAAGCCGCCGAAGCGGCGCGTCCCGCCGTGTGGGCCGAGCAGGTGGAGCTCGACGAGCAGGGTCGCCCGCGCTTTCGGCTGCACGCCGTCGGCTTCGCGGATGCCCCTGAGGAGGAGACGGCGCGCTGCGCGCTCACGCTGCGAGGCTTGCACAACGTGTCGAACGCGTGCGCCGCGGCCGCGGTCGGGCGCGCCTGCGGCATCCCGCTTTCCGTCTGCGCCGATGCCCTCGCGCATGCCGAGCCGGAAGCCGGCCGCCAGGAAGTGCTCCGTGCGCGCGGCGGGTTCACCGTGGTGAACGACGCCTACAACGCCAACCCCGACTCCATGCGCGCCTCGCTTGCGACGTTCTGCGCGCTGGACGTGCCGGGCAAGCACGTGGCCGTGCTCGGCGACATGGGCGAGCTGGGAAGCTACGCCCCGGCCTGCCATGCGGGCATCGGGGAGTTCGCCGCCACGCTGCCGCTCGACCGGCTCGTGTGCGTAGGCGAGCTGTCCCTGCACATAGCCGACGCCGCTGAGCGCGCCGGCATGGATCCCCAGCGCATCGTGCGCGCGGGCTCTCTTTCTGAAGTGTTCGGAGATTTGGACGCCTGCGTCGAGCCCGGAGACGCCGTGCTGGTGAAGGCGTCTCATTTCATGGGTCTGACTCGCGTAGTCGAAGGACTGGTCAATTAGCTATGTTTACGGTATTCAACCAATATCCGACGTTTCTCGTGTTCCTTGCCGTCGTGTTCGCCATGGTGGTGACCATGGTGCTCACGCCGTTGTGGATCAAGTTCCTCAAGTCGAGCCATATCGGCCAGCAGGTGCGCGCCGACGGCCCCGAGAGCCACCTCGTGAAGCAGGGCACGCCCACCATGGGCGGCGTCATCATGCTGATCGCGGTCATCGCGGTGGCGCTGTTCGTCGGCATGCCCACGCCCGAGACGTTCGTGCTGCTGGCGGCTACCGTGCTCACGGGTCTGCTGGGCCTCGTCGACGACGCGTCGAAAGTGGTGAAGGAGCGCTCGCTCGGTCTCACCCCGAAGGCGAAGATCGTGGGGCAGGTGGCCATCGCCACGGCGTTCGTGCTCGTGGCCGTGAACTGGCTGGGCATACAGCCCACCGTGGAGATTCCCTTCGTCGTGACGCTCGACTTCGGCATCCTGACCACGGTGGTTCCCGTCGGCGACGGCATCGCCATCCCCTGGCTGTACCTGCTGTTCATGAACATCCTGCTGGTGGGCATGTGCAACGCCGTGAACCTCACCGACGGCCTGGACGGTTTGGCGGCGGGCACGGTCATGATCGTGATGATCGTGATGGCGGCCATCGCGTACCGTTCCGATCTGTTGGAACCCGCCATCTTCGCCGCCGCGCTCGCGGGCGCGTGCATCGGGTTCCTCTGGTTCAACTCGTTTCCGGCCGACATCTTCATGGGCGACACCGGATCGCTCGCGCTGGGCATGGCGCTGGGCTGCCTGGCCGTGCTCACGAAGACCGAGTTCGTGTCGCTCATCATCGGAGGCCTGTTCGTGGCCGAGGCCCTGTCCGTCATGATCCAGGTGTTCTACTACAAGAAGACGAAGAAGCGCATCTTCCTCATGGCGCCGTTGCACCACCACTTCGAGAAGAAGGGCTGGAGCGAGACGAAGGTGGTCGTGCGCTTCTGGATCATCTCCGGCGTGCTGGCCGCGACGGGCTTCTCGCTGTACTTCGCCGAGACCCTCATGGCGGTGGCGTAGTCCATGGCTTCGCGGGAGCTCATAGCGAATCGCAAGCACGCGCCGCACCATCTGGGGCGCGTGCTCGTTTTGGGTCTGGGCAAGAGCGGCCGCGCGGCGGTCGCGTACCTGCTGCCGCTTCTGGACGGTCGCGTGGAAGCGCTGGCCGTGGCGGCCGGGGCGCGCAGCGCGGCCTCCGAGGAATTCGCGGCCGAGGCGCGCGCGGCCGGCGCGCTCGTCGCGTTCGGGGACGAAGCGGTGGGCGTGCTGGCGGCCGAGGCGGGCGGGTCGTTCGACCTGTGCATCGCGAGCCCCGGCATCTCGCAGTTCTCGGCCTTCTACGAGGCAGCCGCGGCCGTATCGGCCGAGGTGATCAGCGAGGTGGAGTTCGCCTGGCGCGAGAGCGCCGCGGACAGCCGCTGGGTGGCGGTGACGGGCACGAACGGCAAGACCACGGCCTGCGCGCTGGCCGCGCACGTGCTGGCGGGGGCGGGCCTTGCCGCGGCCGCCGTGGGCAACATCGGCGATCCGTGCATCGAGGCCGTGGCCGCGGGGCGCACGGACGTGTACGTGGCCGAGGTGTCGTCGTATCAGCTGGCTTCCACGGCGCGCTTCGCGCCGAACGTGGCCGTGCTGCTGAACATCACGCCCGACCACCTGCATTGGCACCGCAGCTTCGAGGCGTACCGCGACGCGAAGCTCAAGCTGCTGGCGAACCTGCCCGGCGTGCCGGGCGCCGTGGCGGTGCTCGACGCGACGAACGACGTGGTGCGCGCCGAGGTGCGCCGCCTGCGCGCGCTGGACGCGGGCGAGCGGGGCTTCTCGTACGTGCCGCTGGGCACGGCCGCGGGGCTAACCGGTGACATGCGCGCCGCGTGCGGCAGCGACAACGCCGCGTTCCTGGATGCCGACGGCACGCTGCGCGTGGCGCTGAAAGGTGCGGAGCACGCTGCGGCGCGCGTCGAAGAACTGCAGATCAAAGGCGAGCACAACGCCTCGAACGCGCTGGCCGTGGCGGCAGCCGCGCTCGCGCTGGGCGTGCACGAGAGCGACGTGGCCGAGGGGTTGCGCACGTTCGCGCCGCTCGAGCACCGCATCGAGCCGTGCGGCTCGGTGGCCGGCGTGCGCTGCTACAACGACTCCAAGGCGACGAACGTCGATGCCACGCTCAAGGCCCTCGCCGCATTTCCCGAGGCGCGCCCCGTCGTGCTGCTGGGAGGCGACGACAAGGGCACCGACCTCGCGCCGCTCGTGGAGGCCGCCCACGCCCATGCGGGCGCGGTCGTGTGCTTCGGCGATGCGGGCGAGCGATTCGCGGCCGCGTTCGAGGCGGCGGACGCGCAGGCTCCTGCCGGTTTCGCCGCGGCGCGTGCTGCGCACCTCGCCGACGCGTTCGACGCGGCTCTCGCGCTAGCTTCGGCGGGAGATGTCGTGCTGCTGTCCCCGGCTTGCGCCTCCTTCGACGAGTTCTGCTCGTTCGAGGAGCGGGGAGCCGCATTCAAAACGCTCGTAGCCGACGCGGCTTCCGCGTTGGGCGCCTAGGCCCGCCATGGCTATTCAACGTGACAAGCGAGGCGCGCCTGCGCATATCATGGGACCTCGGATCATCCTCCTGCTGTCGGTGCTCGCCCTCATGCTCATCGGCTTCGTGATGATCTACTCGACCTCGGCGGTCATCACTTTGGCGAAAGCCGGCACCGAGGTCGCGGTCGATCCGATGGCCGAGACGCTCAACCAGATCAAGTTCGCCGTCGCGGGCGTGATCCTTGCTTTGATCATCTGGAAGTTCGTTCCCGTCTCGCTCTGGCGCAGCAATGCGGTATGGGTTATCTGGGCCGTGGCGTTCGCGCTGCTCGTGATCACGGCGGTGGCGGGCGTGGGCGATGAGGAATGGGGCGCCCGCCGATGGCTCATGATCGGTTCGGCCAGCCTGCAGGCTTCGGAGTTCGCGAAGATCGCGCTCGTGCTGGTGGCGGCGCGTCTGTTCACGGACTTCCGCGAGGGGCAGTACACCGTGTTGGTGTTCTTCGCGCTCGTGGGCCTGCTCGTCCTGGCTCCGGTGCTCATCATCCTGGGCCCCCAGTCCGACCTGGGCACGGCCATGATCTGCGTCGTGGGCATCCTCGCGGTCATGTGGCTGGGCGAGGTGCCGCTGCGCACGATGCTCATCGTGATCGGCGTCGTGGTCGCCCTCGGCCTCGTGGGCATCTTCGGCTCGTCGTACCGCCGCGACCGGCTCATGGTGTTCATGAACCCGTGGAACGACGGCGAAGGCGGCTTCGGCACGGGCTTCCAGCTCATCCACTCGCTGTACGCGCTGTCCGGCGGCGGCCTGTTCGGGGTGGGGCTGGGAAACTCGCACGAGAAGTACCTGTACCTCACCCAAGCGGACACCGACTTCATCTTCGCCATCATCGGCGAGGAGCTGGGTTTGGTGGGCGCCGCGGTGGTCATCGCGCTGTTCCTGCTGTTCCTGTACGCGGGCACCCGCATCGCGCAGTCGTCGCCCGATAACTTCGGCACCATGGTGGCGGGCGGCTGCACCATCATGATCGCGTTCCAGGCGTTCCTCAACATCGCCATGGTCATCGGGTGGTTCCCTGTGGTGGGCAAGCCCTTGCCGTTCATATCGTCGGGCGGATCGTCGCTGGTGGCCATGCTCATCATGGTGGGCATCATCCTATCGGTATCGCGCGGCGCCGAGGCGCCGACCATCTACGATCGCCGACGCGCCGATCTGCGCGTCGTGCGCGCGACGAACGGTGCGCCGCCGCCCTCACGCGGCGGGCGCTCGTCGTCGAGCAGGGGCAGGAGGTAGCGAACATGCTGATCGTTCTTTCCGGCGGCGGAACCGCCGGCCACATCAACCCGGCGCTCGCCTTGGCGGACGTGCTGAAGCAGCGCGGCTGCGAGGTACGCTTCGCCGGCACGCCCACGGGCGTGGAGGCGCGGCTCGTGCGGGAGGCGGGCATCCCGTTCACGCCGTTCGAGGCCCAGGGTTTCAACCGCAACCACCCGCTCACGCTGCCGAAGGCCGTGCTCACCATTCAGAAGAGCACGACGCTCGCGCGCCGGTGGTTCGACGAGATACAGCCCGACGCGGTGGTGGGCTTCGGCGGCTACGTGTGCATCCCCGTGGCGCGCGCCGCCGAGCAGCGCGGCATCCCCGTGGTGGTGCACGAGCAGAACTCGGTCATGGGTATGGCCAACAAGTACCTCGCCAAGCGCGCCGCCGCCGTGTGCCTCACCTACGAGCACGCGGCCGAGGCGCTGGCCGACAAGAGCCGCGTCCGGGTGACCGGCAACCCTGTGCGCGAAAGCGTGTTCTCGGCCACGCGCGAGCAGGGCCGCGCGCGCTTCGGCGTGCCGGAGGGCGCGCGCATGCTGCTGGTGACGGGCGGCAGCCTGGGCGCGCGGCACCTCAACCAGGCCGTCGCCGCGCTCAAAGACGAGCTTCTGGCCTACGGCGACCTGCATATCGTGCAGGTGACCGGCCCCAAGGAGCTCGATGCCGTGCGCGAGCAGCTGGCGCTTTCGCCCGAGCAGCAGGCTCGTTGGCAGCTGCTGGGCTATACCGACCATATGGGCGACGCCATGGCCGCGGCCGACGTCGTCGTCTCGCGCGCCGGCGCCACGTCGCTCGCCGAGATATCGGCCCGCGCGCTTCCGGCACTGCTCGTGCCGTTCCCGTTCGCCACGGAGGACCATCAGACCATGAACGCGCAGGCATGCGTGGAGGCGGGCGCCGCCTACCTCGTGGCCGACGCCGACGTGGAGGGGCCCGAGTTCGCCCGCAAGCTGTGCGAGCTCATCGAGGACGAGGACGTGCGCGCCCGCATGGCCGCCGCGGCCCGCGCGCAGAAGACGCGCGACGCCGCGGGTCTGCTGGCCGACGCGGTCATGGAAGCGGCTCGCGCACAGCGTTGAGCGGTCGCGCGATAGGGTACAATAGCGGTTTGCAGTACATCAGAGAGACCGAGGACGCACTATGGACACCATGCACATCGACCAGGTACATTTCATCGGCGTTGGAGGCGTCGGCATGAGCGGCATCGCTCGCGTCGCGTTCGACCAGGGCATGCGCGTGAGCGGCACCGACCTCAAGGAGAGCCGCTACACCAAGCAGCTGCGCGAGGCGGGCATCGAGGTGCACATCGGCCACGATCCGGCGAACATCCCCGAGGGAAACCCCGTGATCGTCGTGTCCACCGCCATCCTCGACAACAACCCCGAACTCGCCGCCGCCAAGGCGCGCGGCCTGACCATCTGGCATCGCGCCCAGATGCTCGCCTATCTGGGACGCGCGCTCCAGACGCTCGCGGTGGCCGGCACGCACGGCAAAACCACCACGTCGTCCATGCTGGCCAGCGTACTGGACGGCATGGGGGAGGATCCGACGTTCCTCATAGGCGGCATCGTGCGCGCCTACGGCACGAACGCGCACTCGGGAACGGGCGCCCATTACGTGGTGGAGGCAGACGAGAGCGACAAGTCGTTCATGCATCTGTCGCCGCGCGCCGTGCTGGTGACGAACATCGAGGCCGACCACCTCGACCACTACCGCGACCTCGACGAGATCTACGAGAAGTTCGCCTCGTTCATCGGGTCGGTGCCCGACGACGGCGGCGTGGTGGTGGCCTGCGGCGAGGACGAGGCGCTCGTGCGCGTGGCTCGCGCCTCCGGAAAGCGCCTGTTCACCTACGGCTTCTCTGATGCGTGCGACGTGCGCATCGCCTCGTACGAGCCGAACGGCGTGGGCAGCGACTTCACGCTCGAACTGCCCGACGGAAGCGTTGTGAGCGCGCACGTCAAGCAGAATCCGGGCCGTCACAACGTGTTGAACGCCGCCGGCGTCGTCGGCCTTCTGTGGGCGCTCGGATACGACCCTGCGCAAGCGGCCGAAGCGCTGGCCGACTTCGCCGGCGTGAAGCGCCGCTTCGACCTCGTGGGCGAAGCGGGCGGGGTCACCGTGGTCGACGACTACGCGCATCATCCCACCGAGATCGCCGCCACCATCGAGGCCGCGTCCCATCTGGGCTTCGCGCATGTGCACGTGCTGTTCCAGCCGCACCGCTACTCGCGCGCGCCGCTGTTCACCGAGGTGCTGAAGGACGATTTCGGTCGGGCGTTCGATGCGGCCGACGCCGTCACGTTCATGGACGTGTACCCGGCGGGCGAAGCGCCCGTCCCCGGCGTGTCGGGCAAGACGTTCCTGAACGTGGTGCTCGACCATGCGGGCCATCCCGAGGCCGCCTACGTGCCGCGCCGTATCGAGGTGGTGCCCTATCTCGCCGGCAAGCTGGGCGAGGGCGACCTGTTGATCACCATGGGCGCGGGAGACGTGACCGCCATCGGCCCGCAGCTCGTCGACGCGCTTTCGCAGGCGGATGGCGCCGCCGCGCGACGGCAGGCGTGATGCGGCGATGACCGCCCGCCATACCTCGCCGCTCGAGGCGCTGCTCGTCGACGACGCGTTCGACGGCGACGTGTACCCTTCGGAGCCCATGGCTCGGCATACCATGTACCGCATCGGCGGACCCGCGCGTTTCTACGTGCAGGTGGCCTCCGTCGGAGCGCTCAAGCGCCTGGTCACGGTATGCGAGGAGAGCCGGGTGCCGTGGGTGGCCATCGGCCGGGGCAGCAACCTGCTCGTCGCCGACGAGGGGTATCCCGGCGTGGTGATCACGCTCGGCCGCGACTTCCGCATCTGCCGCTACGACGAGGACGCGCACAGCTTCTGCGTGGGCGCGGGCGTGCCGCTGTCGTCGGTGGTGCAGGAGGCGTTCCGTCGATCGCTGGCGGGATTCGAGTTCGCCGTGGGAACGCCGGGCACCGTGGGCGGCGCGCTGCGCATGAACGCGGGCTCGCGCGACGAGTGGATCGGCTCGCGCGTGGTGTCGGTGACCACGCTGTCGCCCGGGAAGGGGCTGGTTCGGCGCGACGGCGACCAGATCGCGTGGGGCTACCGTTCCAGCTCGTTCGCTTCAGACGAGGTGATCGTGGAATGCGAACTTTCCGTAGAGCCTGCCGACCCGTTCTTCATCCGCGGTAAGATGGAAGCGTCGCACGCGCGGCGCAAGAAGACGCAGCCGCTGTCGTTGCCGTCGTGCGGAAGCGTGTTCCGCAACCCCGAAGGCGCTCCGGTGGGCGCGCTCATCGAGGAAGCCGGGCTCAAGGGCCTGCGCATCGGCGGGGCGCAGGTGTCGGAGGTGCACGCGAACTTCATCGTGAACACGGGCGACGCCACGGCGCGCGACGTGCTGGAACTGATCAACCTGGTCAAGACGAAGGTGTACGAGACGTATGGCATCGAATTACAACCGGAAGTCCGTTTCCTCGGGTTCGCGTAAGGCGAGCCCGCGCAACAGCCGCGCTTCCGGGCAGGCCGGCAGGGGCGTGCGTCCCGCCGGCGGCGCGCCGCGCCAATCCGCGCGCGGCGGCATGCCGCGAACTTCGTCGCGTGCTTCGACGCCTGGAACCTATCGCGCCATTCCCGGCGGCCAGCTGCCGCAGCGTCGTGCGAACCAGGTTCGCCCGCCGTTGTCGTCGGTGCGCGTGGGGGATCTCGACCGCGCCGAGCGCTCTTCTCGCGCGCAGAAAACCTACCGTCGCTACCTGGTGCGCATCGGCATCGTGGCCGCGCTCGTGCTGGCGCTCGTAGGCGGCGGCCTGGCCGTGTACTACTCCAACCTGTTCACCATCGAGAACGTCTCGGTCACCGGCGTGGAGCATCTCACGGCCACCGACATGTCCGAGCTTGCCAGCGTGCCCGCCGGAACCACGCTTCTGCGCGTCGACGCCGCTGGCATCCGCGAGCGCCTGCTCAAAGACGCATGGGTGGACGACGTGTCGGTGAACCGCGTGTTCCCGAACACCCTGGAGCTGGCCGTCACCGAGCGCACCATCACGGCGGTGGCGGACGTGCCCACTGAGAACGCCGAGTCGGTGCAGCCGTGGGCCATCGCCTCGGACGGCATGTGGCTCATGCCCATCCCCGACCAGAATTCCGAGGCCGGCAAGAGGACCAGCCCGAAGGTGTACGAGGACGCGGCCAAGGTGCTGCACATCACCGACGTGCCCTACGGCACGCGCCCCGAGGTGGGCGCCTACTGCTCGGACGCCAACGTGAACAACGCGCTGGCCATCGTGGACGGCATGACCACCGAGCTGGCGGGGCAGGTGAAGAAGGTGGCGGCCACCGAGACCGAGTCCACCACGCTGACGCTGGAAAGCGGCGTGGAGATCGTGTTCGGCACGGCCGAGAACATCCGCGACAAAGAGCGCGTCTGCCTCGAGATCATGAAGGAGCATCCCGACGGGCTGGCGTACATCAACGTGCGGGTGGTGGACCGGCCCACCTGGAGGGCTCTCTAGGGACCTGTGCGGGCGGTGCCGAGGGGGCGACGGCGGCGGGGCGTCTCAGTCGCTCAGACGAGTCCGCAGCTTTGCTGCGGACTCGTCTGTGCGACTGAGACGCCCCGCCGCCGTCGCCCCCTCGGCACTCGTCCTCAGCTTCCCGTTCGCTGGAAGGGTTCAACCTGCGGAACTCGCTTGGTGGGGCGCCCCGCCCGCCCGCAAGGCGCAGCGGCTTGAGCTTCCTGTTCGCTGGGAGGGTTCGACCTGGGGGTTTGTGCTCGTTGTCATCCTGAGCGAGCGTAGCGAGTCGAAGGATCCCGTGCGGCGGTTCGGGGGTTTCCGGCAGGCGGGAACCCCCGAACCGTCTGTTTCACAGCATGCGCGATGTTGCCAGGGCTACGGCTTCGTTGCGGGACGACTCTACGGCTTCTAGGAAACGGTCGATGTCGTGCATGGTGGTGTAGGCGGCCACGCTGGCGCGGCAGACGGCTTCCGCTCCTATGTGGCGCAGGAGGGGTTGGGCGCAGTGCGCGCCGGCGCGCACTGCCACTCCGCGGCGGTCCAGCACGTGGGCGACCTCGGCTGCGCCCACGCCCTTCACGTTGAACGAGACGATGCCGCCGCGCGGCGTCTCGGCGTTCGGCCCGGGGCCGTAGAGCCTGACGGAGGGGATGGAGTCCAGGCCGCTCACCAGGGCGCGGGTCAGCTCGCGCTCGTGCGCGCGCACGGCGTCGAAGCCGATGCGGTCGAGATAGCGCACGGCTTCCGCCAGCCCCGCGGCTCCTGCCACGTTCTGCGTGCCCGCTTCGAAGCGCCCCGGCGTTCCGTCGAACGAGGACGCGCCCTCGAACACCGCCTCCACCATGCCCCCGCCTCGCAGCAAGGGCGGCGTTTCCTCGAGGAGGCGCCGCTTGCCGTACAGCACGCCGATGCCCATAGGGCCGTACAGCTTGTGGCCCGAGAACGCGGCGAAGTCGACGTCGAGGTCGTGCACGTCGAGGGGCTCGTGCGCGATGCTCTGCGCGCAGTCGAGCACGGCGACGGCGCCGCAGGCGTGCGCCGCTTCGATGATGCGCTTGACGGGCGGCACGGTTCCCAGCACGTTCGACATGCCGGTGAACGCCACCACGCGGGTGCGCGGGCCGATTGCCCGGTCGATCTCGTCGTCTGAGACGACCCCGGCGCGGTCGGGCACGATGAAGGAGAGCCTCGCCCCGGAAAGCCGCGCCGCGGTCTGCCACGGCACGAGGTTGCTGTGATGCTCCAGCAGCGTGAGCGCGATCTCGTCGCCCGGCTCCAGCCGCTCGGCGCAATAACAGAGCGCCACGGTGTTCAGGGCGTGCGTGGCCCCGCTCGTGAACGCCGTCTCCTCCGGCGACGCGCCGATGAAGCGCGCGACCGTCGAGCGCGCGTCCTCGTAGACCCGGGTGGCCGCAGCGGCCAGCGCGTGCGCGGAACGGTGCGGGTTTCCGCATGCCGTGCGGTAGAAATCATCCATGGCGTCGAGGACGCACGACGGCTTCTGCGTGGTTGCCGCGTTGTCGAGGTAGGCGAGCGGAGGGCCGCCCGCGGCGTGCGCGGCGAGGAGGGGGAAGTCCTCCAGCGGCGCGCACGCCCGTCCGTCCGCCATCGTCAAGCTCCCTCGTCCTGCTCGGCGTCGGCCGCGTTCATCGCGTCGCTCGCGGCACCGTACTGGACCATGCGCAGCGCGAGCAGCCGCTGCACGTTCTCCAGGCGGTCGCGGTAGGGGTCGTCGGCCGGACATTCCCGCGCGATCGCGTCCGCCAGCGCCGCGTCGCCCACCGTGTCGCGCAGCCAGGCGACGAAGGCGTCTACGTCGATGAGCTTGATGATCTGGTCGGCGCCCTTGCCCACGCGCGCTTCGTCTCGGTCGAGCAGGAACACGGCTGCGCTGTGCAGGTTGTACAGGTACAGGTCCGACCCGCCCTTGGAGGGCACCATGCGCCCGGCAACGAAGTGCTCGCCCCAGGAGAGCTCGCGCAGCGCATGGGCCGCCTCGTCGGGTGAGGGCAAGGGGAAGCGCCGGCACGCCTCGGCCATGCCGGGTATGCCTTCGGATCCGCTCCCCGCCTCCTCGCCCCATGCAGGGGAGGCGGGGCCGCCGCACGCAGCGGCCTCCCGGGATGTGGCGGCGGCCGTCTCGTCGAGAGCTGCCATGTCCATCACGCTCCCAGCTTTCCGGCCGCTTCCAGCTTGTCGGCGGCGAAGCCGAGGTCAAGCGCCTCGAGCCCGGAGCGCGTCGGGCGACCCGTGGACTCCTCGAACCCTTCGTGGGCGTAGAAGCGCGTCTTGAAGTCCTCGAACTTGTCGCGGTCGAGCGTGCGGCCCTGGCACAGCGAGTAGCTCCACTTCCCGTCCTCGAACACCACGAGGGGGAAGGGCTTGGTGGTCTTCACGTCGTACACGTAGTTCGTGAACACCTCCTGGTCGCGATGGCGTCCCTCCAGCGCCCAGATGGCGCGGTCGAGCACCCAGAACTTGTGCCCCAGCTCGATGCTTTCCTCGTAGGAGAGGTCGCGCCCGGTGACGGCCTGGAAGAACTTCACCTCGTACTCGGGCGTGGCCCCGTACGTCGAGCCCGTCTCGGCGGTGTGCTTGCGGCTGATGAAGTTCGGCCACACCCAGTCGCACATGCCCAGCGACTGCAGCCAGAAGCGCCCGTAGGCGCGGTTCCAGTGGATCTCGCGCACGCGCGCATCGGAATAGATGCCCTCCTCGCTCCAGTCGAAGCACAGCGGGTCGCCCAGCCCGGACTGATCGGCCAGCTGCTTGGCCATGTTCTCGGCCGAGACGGGCGGCTCGGCGCCGGTGAGCACCGCCATGATGGAGGTGTTGTACACCGCGTTGTGTACGCCGTGCTCGTTGATGTCTCGCTCGCTGAAGATGCTTCCGTAGCTCCATTCCACCTCGGCGCGCGGCTCGTTGTGCTCGCAGTAGCCCCAGTTCGGGCGCGCCAGCAGGCCCGACGACGTGTCCTCGTCCCAACGCCCCCACTTCTGCGCCGCGCGCGCGATGCCCTCGGCCAGGTCGTCGCCGATCTCGCGGCGGTAGGCGATGCGCATCAGCAGCTCCTCGATGAACGCGTAGGTGCCGTACTGCTCGAAGGGCAGATCGGTGTCGATGTCCTTGCCCTTGCCCATGACGCCCATCTTGTAGAGGTTGTGCAGGTACACGGGCATGTCGATCTCGTAGCCGTTCAGCCCCAGCTTCGACAGCAGGCTGTAGGCGGCCAGCTGCTCGTCGATCTTGCCCGAGTCGGTGAAGTACAGGCCGGCCGAGCAGGTCAGCTCGTTGCCCACGCCGCCGGGGTACAGGTTGCGGCAGTTCTTGAAGCAGCCGCGGCATCCTTCTGCGCGCGACACCGTGGGGCTCGTGTCCAGCACGGTGGATGCGGCGCCCGGGCTGCCCGGCGCGCCCGGAACCTTGCCGGCGTCGATGTCGTAGCCGAACTTCTCCTGCACTTCCAACCGCAGCCTCACGAGCGCGGCGGGGTCGGCGATGGGTATGCTCTTCGAGCCGATGAAGCTCATCGCCTTGAGGTTCTTGGCGCCGAACACCGCGCCGAAGCCGCTCTGTCCCGTCACGTGGCCGGCATCGTGCACGATGCACGACACGCGCGCCAGGTTCTCGCCGGCAGGTCCGATGCAGATGACGGACGGTCGCTGCGTGGTTCGGCCTCCGTCGCGTCCCTTCGTCAACTCGTACCACGAGCCAGGGGCGGTGCCGTGCGTCACCTCTTCCCAGATTCTCTCCTGGCACTCGAAGGTGTCGAGTCCCCAAAGGTCGGTCGCGTCGTTGAACGTCACTTGGTCGTTCACCACGCTGATCCACACGGGCGCTTCCGCTTTCCCGCGCACCACGCAGGCGTCGTAGCCCGCTTCCTTCATCATGCCGGCCAAACGGCCGCCCATGCTGGAGCGGTTGTACCATTCGGGCAGCGAGAACGGGCTGATGCCCGTGAACTCGCAGCGCGCCGAGGCGGCCGGCACCACGGCGCCCGAGAACGGCGTGGCGGCGAACACCAGCACGTTTCCCGGATCGACCGCCTCCACGGTCTTGTCCTCGCAGTAGTCCCAGAACAGCTTCGAGGCCATCCCGTGGCCGCCCACCCATTCGATGTAAGGTTCGGTGTCGATGGTCTGGGAGGTGCGGTCGGTCAGGTTCACGATGAGTATCTTGCCGGCGTAGCCGTAATGTTCGGTCATGAGGTCCTCCTATTATTTGTCGTTCGAGCCGGCTGCCGCCTGGGCTGCCGTGCCGCCTGCGCCGTATCCGAGCCGCGCGGGAGGGATGCGCGCCTCGTCGTCGCTGGGCAGGCCGATTTCCAGATAGTGGTCGTTGCGCAGGTTCGCCGTGTAGCCTTCGTCGGTTTGGACGGGCAGCACGTTGGTGAACGCGATGGCCTTCATGGGGCAGATCTCGACGCACAGCTGCTTGCCGGACGGGCCGCCCTCTTCATCCCAGAAGGGCGTGTTCTTGCACAGGTCGCACTTCTGGGCGTGCTTGTCCTCGAAGTTCCACTGCACGCGCGACGGCGTGAAGGGGCACGCCTCCACGCAGCGCTCGCAGCCGATGCACTTGCCCTCGTCCACGAGGCGCACGCCCGTCTCGGGGTCGGCGTGCATGGCGCCCACGGGGCAGGCTTCCACGCAGGAAGGGTAGGGGCATTGGCGGCACTGGTTCTGCATGACGTCGTCGGAGGGGAAGCTTCCCAGCGCGTTCTTCATCACCTGGATGCGCGAAAGCGAGGTGTTGATACGGCCTAGATGCGCGAGCGAGCACGAGATGACGCACGTCTCGCAGCCGGCGCACTTCTTCGCATCCACCAGCAGGTAGCCTTGGCTCGCCTCGATGGCGTACACGTCGTCGGGCAGCAGCAGCGCCGTGATGCCGCTTCCCAGCACGGCGCCGATTCCCAATCCGCCGATCCCGGCGATGAACTGGCGCCTGGAGAGGCCGCCTTTATGCTGCGCGTCGGTCGCGCGCTGATTCGTCTCGGTCATATCGCTCATCTCCCTTGCGTGCCGTCGGCGGCTGCTGCGCGCGCGGCGGCTCCCATCGTCTCTTGCGCGGCCGCGCGCTCTCCGGCGCCGAGTGCGGACTCGTCCATGCCGCGCTCGGACTGCTCGCGCTCGAGCCGCTCCATCCAACCTGCATGTTCCTTCTCGGCCTCGCCGCGCGGCATCCATCCGATCAGCATGGACGGGAAGGTCTTCCACGAGAACGGCGCGATCACGGCGAAAAACACGTGCGCCGCCAAGAACAGCAGCATGAGCGCGGCCGCGATGTCGTGCACCCAGAACATGACGTTCATGAGGCCGTCGGGCAGCGTGAGCACCACGTGGGCCAATGCCTTGACCAGGCCTGTCACCACCAGCAACGCGGCCGTGACCACGGCCATCACGTAGGCGGCCTTCTCGCTTTCGAAGTACTTGTCCTCGGGCGGCATCGTGAACTTCTTGATGCCCACGAGCAGGCCGTAGTGGCGCACCGTGTAGGCGACCACGTTCTTCGTGGGAAGGTGCTCGCGCAAGCGCCATTTCGAGATGATCGTGTTGCCCAGGTAGTAGAACGTTCCGAACAGGAACACGATCGCGGCCGCGAAATGGACGTTCTGCCATAGGATGGCGGCCGGGCCGTCCTCCACGAATGCCGGGGTGAACCTCAGTCCCAGCACGATGCCCGACGCGAGGCACACGGCGGTGCCGATGCCGTGGGTCCAGTGGGACAGGCGCGCGGGGGCGTCGTGGCGGTACACCCGGTCGCCTGCGATAAAGGGGTCTGTTCGTTTCGCGAATGCGGAAAGGAACAGACCGAAAAACGGCGCCAGGGCGACGAGCCAGGGCGCTTGATCGAACCAGGGCATGGGGTCTTCCTTTCGGTACAAGCTTCGCCCGACCTCGCAAGAGGACACGACGATAAGCGTATTGGTTTGAGGAGGGGATGTTCGCGCGCGCCGAATCGACGCGCGAGCTTTCTATACTTTGAAGGCGGTGAGTACGAGCGGAACCATGGGGGACTCCCTTCCGGTCGCGGACGTTCGTTTTCGGTCAGCCGGTCGACGCGATGCTGCTCTTATACGATATAGCCTCGCCTGCATGTTCGGCCAGCAGCCGCCTTGCGAGCGGCGCCGCGCGGATTTGCGAACGGGCGAGCCCCTTCGCCAGCGGTTGCCTGTCGACCATGAGCGGCGACGTCGATGGCCGCGCCGGCGCGCCACGGCGGCATCCATCGTTTCCGCTTACCCGGCTCATCCGCTATATCTGTGGACGTGCGCATTTCATTACCGCAGCGTAATTTGCAAATGGTTGAGCATCGTGTACAATAACCGCACGTGAACTGTGCCCTGACGGGAAACGCAGCATTTGAAAACGCAGCAGGTGTGGAGGATACAATGCCAAACAAGATAGGTTCCGAGCATTTGGCGGTCATCAAGGTCGTCGGCGTCGGTGGCGGCGGCACGAATGCCGTGAACCGCATGGTCGAAGCGGGCGTGCGAGGAGTCGAGTTCATCGCCGTGAACACGGATCGACAGGCTCTGCTCATGTCGGACGCCGACAAGACGATCCACATCGGCGAAGAGCTCACGCGCGGCCTGGGCGCCGGCGCGAACCCCGAAGTGGGCTGCCAGGCGGCCGAGGAAAGCCGCGCGGAGATCCGCGAGGCGCTCGCCGAGGCGGACATGGTGTTCGTCACGGCCGGCGAGGGCGGCGGAACCGGAACGGGCGCGGCGCCTATCATCGCCGAGATCGCCCGCGAGGAGATCGGCGCGCTGACGGTGGGCATCGTCACCAAGCCGTTCTCGTTCGAGGGTCGCACCCGCCGCAACCAGGCCGATCAGGGCATCGACCTCCTGTCCCAGAAAGTCGACACGCTCATCGTCATCCCGAACGACCGCCTGCTGGAGATCGTGGACAAGAAGACGAGCATGCTCGACGCGTTCCGCATCGCCGACGACACGCTGCGCCAGGGTATCCAGGGCGTCACGGACCTCATCACCATCCCGGGCCTCATCAACCTCGACTTCGCGGACATCCGCACGGTCATGAAAGACGCCGGCACGGCCATGATGGGCATCGGCCTCGCCTCCGGCGAGAACCGCGCCCTCGACGCGGCGCAGCAGGCCACGAACTCCAACCTGCTGGAAGCCTCCATCGCGGGCGCGTCGCGCGTGCTGTTCTCCATCGCCGGCGGCCCCGACCTCACGCTCACCGAGGTCGACGCGGCGGCGCGCACGGTGGAAGCTTGCGCCGACGAGAGCGCCAACATCATCTACGGCCAGATCATCGACGAAGGCATGCAGGATCAGGTGCGCATCACGGTGATCGCCACGGGTTTTAAGATGGGTTCTTCGCAGCAGTCCTCCATGGACTTCTCGCGCAAGGACCTGTTCGCCTCCACGACGGCGCCCGACCCGATGCCGTCCGCTCCTCCTGTGACGTTCTCCACGACGTCGCGCGACGGCCGTTTCGCCGACGAGGACTACATCCCCGACTTCCTGAAGCGCCAGCGGTAAGGAGCGGTCGCTTGATGGTCGCGACCGGACAACTGCCCATCCCTCAGATAACCGCGCGCCGATTCGGCGCGCGTTGTCTTCCTGCGCTTACCGACGATGCCCTGTACGAGCGCACGGGCGTGCGCGTCGCGTTCACCGGACGCGCGGGCGGGGTGAGCGAAGGCCCGTATTCCTCGCTCAACTTGGGTAATCACGTGGGCGACGGCCCTGCGTCGGTCGAGCGCAACCGAGCGCTCGTGCTGGAAGCGCTCGATGCGGCCGACGTTCCGCTCGTGGTGCCCAGCCAGGTGCACGGGGAAGTCGTGGTGGAGCTCGACGACGCGTCGCCCGAGGCGCTCGATGCCGCGCGCGAAGCGGCGCTCGCGGGCGCCGACGCTCTTGTCGCCACCGTTCCCGGGATCGCGGCGCTGCTGTGCTTCGCCGACTGCGTCCCCGTGATCGTCGTGTCGCCGACGGGCCGATTCGCGGTGGCGCACGCCGGATGGCGCGGCGTGGAGAACGGCGTGGCCGCGAAGGCCGTCCGCGCGCTCGCGCGGGCCGATGCCGCCGAGCTGGGGGAGGATGCGGCGAACGGCTACAACGTGTACGTGGGGCCGCACATCCACGCGTCCTGCTTCGAGACGGGCGCCGACGTGCGCAAGCGCTTCGAAGACCGCTTCGGTTCCTCCTGCATTCCCGACGAACGCCATGTCGACCTGCTGGAGGCGTTGACGGTCGGGCTCGAAGAGGCAGGCATCGATCGCGCGCGCGTGGCTGATGCGGGCGTGTGCACGGTATGCTCGTGCGACGAATTCTTCTCGTACCGCGCCGCGGGCGGCATCTGCGGGCGCCATGGCGCGGTGGCGTTTCGAAAGGCTGGGTGAGCGGCATGGGATTCAAAGAGCGCTACGAGCGCACGGTCGCAGAGGCGGCCGCCTGTTGCGAGGCGTGCGGGCGCGATCCGAAGAGCGTGGTCGTAGTGGCGGTGTCGAAGACGGTGGGTGCCGACGAAGTGGCCGAGGCCATCGAGGCCGGCGCGCACGACTTCGGCGAGAACCGCCCGGACTCCCTCGAGGGGAAGCGCGCTCGCTTTCCGCAGCAGACCTGGCACTTCATCGGCAACATCCAATCGCGCCGCATTCCCGACATCGTGCGGGATGCCGCGCTCGTGCACTCGCTGTACCAACAGCGTCACGTGCCGAAGTTCGACGCCGCAGCTGCGGCGTCGGGCAAGGTGCAAGACGTGCTGCTCGAGGTGAACGTGTCGGGGGAGGCGAGCAAGAGCGGTCTCGCGCCGAGCGAGGTGGCCGGCATGCTGGAGTACTGCGCGGGCTTTCCGCACGTGCGCGTGCGCGGGCTTATGACGATGGCGCCGCAGGGCGATGCGCAACGGGCTCGCGCATGCTTCGCCGATCTGGCGCGTTTGCGCGACGAAGTGCGGCTTGGGCTCGACGGGGAACAGGCCGCCGTATTCGATGAGCTTTCTATGGGCATGAGCGAAGACTGGCATGAGGCGATAGCCGAGGGCGCTACCATAGTGCGCATCGGGCGAGCCCTGTTCGACGACGCTTTCGAGGGCCCCGCGCACGCGTGAGAGCGCGGCGCGGCCATGACGCTGAACGCAGCGGCGGCTGGACCGCCGGATAAGAAACGAAGCAGGTGAACGGTATGGAGCTGCCAAAGATCAAGAAATCGGAGCACGGAATGCTCGAGGGAATCAAATCGAAACTGGGTTTCGCAGACGCCAACCCGCATTACGACGACGGCTACTACGACGAGGGGTTCGACGACTACAGCGAGGAGTACGGCGAGTACGGTCCCGACTACAACGAGGACGATTTCCCCGCCGACGATGCTCCCGGTTCGCGTTATGAGCCCTATGCGCCCGTGACTTCGCGTCCTGCGCGCGCCTCGCACGCGCGCTCCTCGGCGCGCAGCTCGTCCGTGGGATCCGCGAAGCTCGTGTCCATCGACGACGTGCGCGCGCACACCCAGGTGCCCGAGAGCCTCAACCGCGATCCGTTGCCGCCTCGCCGTGTGACGTCGCCTTCAAGCGGCTCCTACCGCGGCGATCGCACCATGGTGGAAGCGGCGCAGCCCGCCCCGGCGAACACGCCTATCGCGCGTGCGGCCGCCGCAGCGAACCGCGAGCGCTCCGAGAGCCTGAACTCGCTGTTCACCTCCACGTCCGACGATGCGCCGAGCGTTTCTGGGCCTTCTGGTTCGGGCGTCGCGGTGCAAACGGCAACCACCGCTTCGGGCGCTACCGTGGCAACCGCCACGGCGACGACTGCGGCGTTCGATCCGTTCGACGCCTACGCGGGCGCCGGGGCGGTCAAGCACAACCCCTCCCGCTCGGTCACCGTGCTCAAGCCGGCCAGCTACGCCGAGGTCGAGCGCATCGCGAAGGCTCTCAAGGCGGGGGATGTGGTGGTGCTCGCGCTGCGCAACACGCCCGACAATCTGTCGAAGCGCATCCTCGACTTCTCGTTCGGCGTGTCGAGCGCTCTCGACGCCAGCGTGGACTGCGTGGCCGACAAGGTGTTCGTCATCTCGCGCGGTGCTGCGCTCACCGATGCCGAGCGCATGAGCCTGCGCGGGCAGGGCGTGCTGTGATCCCGTATTCGATTCTTCGCCGGCGCGGCTGCCGCCGCCCGACGTTCTAAGGAGTAGAACGCATGTTGAGCATCAAATACCTCATCGTGTCGCTTGCCGATGCGTACAGTATGGTGCTGTTCGTCTACGTGCTCATGTCGTGGTTTCCCACCGACCGTGGCATCTTGGCGGACATCAACCGGGTACTGGCCAAAGTGTGCGACCCGTATCTCAACCTCTTCAGGAAGCTGATACCCCCGCTTGGAGGTATGGTGGACGTTACGCCCATCATCGCCCTGCTTGTATTACAATTTGGAGTACGTTTACTGATAAACTTGTTTTAATGCGTAGAATCGTGTTCGCGTGCGAACAAGACGAAGGGACTACAGATGGCTATCACCTCGGCTGAGATACACAACCAGAGCTTCTCGATCGATCGCAAAGGCTACGACGTCGACGAAGTCGATGTGTTCCTCGAGCATGTCGCCGACGAGATCGACGGCATGAACGCCCAGATCGCCCAACTCGAGAACCAGCTGGACGATCGTAAGTTCGAAGGCTTCGACACGCCGGCTCGCGTCGAAGCTCCCGTCGTCGTGACGGACGATGCCGCGCTGGCCGAGAAGGACGCGCGCATCGCCGATTTGGAGCGCCAGCTCGAGGCCAAGAAGGCCGACGACAACGCCATCGCGCAGGCTCTCATCATCGCGCAGCGTTCCGCAGACGAGATCATCGCGAACGCGAATGCCCAGGCAGCGGCCACCATCAAAGATGCCGAGGACGAGGGCACGCGCATCGTGGACAAGGCGGAAGCCGAGCGTCAGAAGGTGCTCGACGCCATCAAGAAGCTCGAGGACGACCGCGAGGACGTGCGCGAGGACTACCGGGACCTGCTCACCGACTTCATCGGCGACGCTACGCGCAAGCTGGCCGAGATCGGCGGCGAGATGCCCGCTTCCCTGCCGGTCAGCGCCCATGCGCGCACGATCGACGTGGTCGAGACCACCGCTACGGGCCGTGTGACGGCTCCGGCGCAGGCTCCCATCAACCGCGACGGCGCGGGCGCGTACTCTGTGCCCCAGGCGACGGGCGCCGTGGTGGCGCCGGCCACGCCGACTCCTTCTGGCGTCGAGAAGGATCTGTCCGGGTTCGGCGATGCCGACGATGCCTTTGAGTTCGAGGAAATCGACTAAACCGCGCGTATTATCACGCTCGCAGCATGGACGACGAAACGCGCTCCCGCCCGGGAGCGCGTTTTTTTTTCGCCGACAGGAAACGCTTAGGGTTTTCCCTGATTTTTGTCGCCATCTTTTGGAGATCGTTGACGGTGACGTTACGTCATCGCGTATGCTCGATTGCAGTTCGAGCGCGCGGGGGACGCGCGGCAAGGCGAGAGGAAAGGCGGCGGCCGAGCTTCGGTCGCCTCGGAGGAGCATCCATGACCGATCAGAACTACCTGACTATCGGCGAGCTGGCGCGACGCGTCGGCGTGACGGTGCGTACCATCCAGTACTACGACCAGCAGGGGCTGCTGTCGCCATCGGCGAAGGGTCCGCAGAACCAGCGCCTGTACACCGACGACAACGTGAAAGACCTGTATCGCATTCTGACCTTGAAGTACCTCGGGCTGTCGCTGGCCCAGATCAAATCCGATGCAGCTCTTTACCGAGAGCCGGCAGCATTGCAGGAGTTGGCAGACGAGCAGATGGATGCTATCGAAGAGCAGTTCCAATCGCTGTTCAAGCGCATGACCACGCTGCGCTCCCTGCATGACGAGTCGCTCGACGATGCGTCTGTGAACTGGGAGGCCATGGCCGACACCATCGAACGCTGCCAAGGCGAGAGCCAGTTCTTCTGGCGCCTTACTTGCATCCGCGACGACGCTCCGGCTTCGGAGGAGGCCGCCGAGAACCAAGTGGCGCGCGGTGAATCCGTGTCGAAGTGGCACGAGCTGATCGCCGACACCATCCGCCTCATGCCTGCCGGCGAGCCCGTGGACAGCGAACGTAACCGCGAGCTGGCCAAGCGCTACCTCGAGTTGGATATGGAGCAGGACACGGCGCGCGCTGAGCAGAACTTCATCCTCATGGAGAACATCGCCCCTCACGCCGGCGGCGACGGATCGTTCGACGAGCTGCGTCAAGCGGTGTTCGACCATCTGGAAGCCATCGTCGCCTCCTACCGTTCCCGCCCCGATCCGGCCGAATAGGCTGCGATCTCGGCGCCGTGCGGGTGCCGCAAAACCTCATCTCTCCTACCTCCCTTTGCGGCTCCCGCACGGCACGTCATACCCTCGTTCGGTTTCAGCAAGCATGGCGCCGCCAAAAGGCGAAGCCGCAACCAAGAAAGGATACGCCTATGCTCGTGTCGTGGATGACGACGAACAAGTGCAACCTCAAGTGCGTCCATTGCTACCAGGACGCCGAGGAGGCCACTGACAAAGAGCTCTCCTGCGAGGAGGGCAAGAAGATGATCGACGAGATCGCCCGCGCCGGCTTCAAGGTGATGATCTTCTCGGGCGGCGAGCCTCTCATGCGCCCCGATATCTACGAGCTGGTGGCGCACGCTGCCTCGCGCGGGCTGCGCCCCGTGTTCGGCTCGAACGGCACGCTCATCACGCCGGAGGTCGCCGTGCGGCTGAAGGAGGCCGGAGCCTGCGCCATGGGCATCTCGGTGGACAGCCTCGATGCCGTCAAGCACGACAGGTTCCGCGGGCTCGAGCACGCCTACGACCTCACCATGGCGGGCATCGAGGCCTGCAAGCAGGCGGGCCTGCCGTTCCAGCTGCACACCACCGTCGTGGATTGGAACCGCGACGAGGTGTGCGACATCACCGACTTCGCCGTGGAGATCGGCGCTATGGCGCACTACGTGTTCTTCCTCATCCCCGTGGGGCGCGGCAAGTTCATCCAGGAGACATCGCTCGAGGTGCTGGAGAACGAGCAGCTGCTCAAGGACATCATGACGAAGGCCTCGCAGGTGCCCATCGACGTGAAGCCCACGTGCGCTCCCCAGTTCACGCGCGTGGCGAAGCAGCTGGGCGTGGACACGCGCTTCGAGCGGGGCTGCTTGGCCGGCCTCACGTACTGCGTCATCGGCAGCGAGGGCATCGTGCGTCCCTGCGCCTACATGACCGAGGAGGCGGGCGACGTGCGCGAGACTCCCTTCGATGAAATCTGGGCGTCGAGCCCCGTGTTCGAGAAGCTGCGCACGCAGGCGTACTCCGGCTCGTGCGGCACCTGCGACTACGCGCAAGGCTGCGGCGGCTGTCGCGCCCGCGCCGCCTACTACCACGACGGCGACATCCTCGCTCAAGACGACTACTGCGCCCACGGCAACGCTTTGGTTGCGGCCGCCGTCTAAACCGTCGACATCGAAAGGACCACTCATGACCACTATCTCCGAACGCATCATTCCTTCTGCCGTCGCCGCGTCCCTTGCTGCGACGATGATGCTTGCCGGCTGCTCGGCTGCTCAGCCGAACGCCGATGCTGACGCAAGCGCTCCGCAAACAGAAGCCCCGGCCGCCTCTCAGGCCGGAGCGGTCACGTTCACCGATGACACGGGCGCCGAGGTGACCGTCGACAATCCGCAGCGCGTGGTCGCCTGCATGGGCAGTTTCGCCAGCATATGGGAGCTTGCGGGCGGCACGCTCGTGGGCGCATCCGATGATGCGTTCACGTTGTCCGACTACGATCTGAAGTCCGAAAACGTGCAGAAGGTGGGCGACTTCTCGAACCCGAACCTCGAGTCCATCATCGCGCTGGAGCCCGACTTCGTGATCATGACGAGCGGCTCGGGCGGCCGCGGAGGCGACTCGAACCAGGCCGACCTCAAGGCGGCGCTCGCAGCGTCGAACATCCCGGTGGCGTGCTTTCAGGTGACGACGTTCGCAGATTACGAGCGCATGCTGCGCACCTGCTGCGACATCACGGGACGCGACGATCTCTACGAACAGAACGCCCAGGCCGTGTCCGAGCGCATCAAGGCGATCACGGCCAAGGTGCCTGCGGGCGAGGCGCCCACGGCGCTGGTGCTGACCACATTCTCGGGCGGCACCCGCGTGCAGGCGTCCTCGACGATGACGGGTGCCATGCTGGCCGATCTGGGCGTCAAGAATCTGGCAGACGAGAATCCCAGCCTGCTCAAGGATTTCAGCCTGGAATCGATCATCGAGATGAACCCCGACTACATCTTCGTGGTGCCCATGGGCAATGACGACGCAGCCGCCATGAAGGCGCTCGAGGATCAAACGGCTGCCAATCCCGCCTGGTCGACGCTCGATGCGGTTCAGAACGGCCGTTACGTCACGCTCGACCCGCATCTGTTCCAGTACAAGCCGAACGAGCGCTGGGATCAGAGCTACCAGGTGCTGTTCGACGCTCTGTACGCGTAAAGCGAAGGCCGTCCGGTGACTTCGTTCAACCGTGAAAAGGCCGCACCGCTCGCAATCGCCGTATCCGCCTCCGTCCTGGCGGCGGTGACGGCGGCGGCCTTCCTCGTGGGGTCGTCGTCGGTGAGCCTGGGCGATCTTGTCGCCTGGGCCACGGGCGGCGACGTGAGCGCGTCGGCGAAGAGCATCCTCGTGAACGTGCGCCTGCCGCGCGTGCTGGCGGCGCTTCTGGCAGGAGGCGCGCTGGCCGTGGCGGGCGCCATCATCCAGGCCGTGCTGGACAACCCGCTGGCAAGCCCCAACATCATCGGCATCAACTCGGGCGCCGGGCTGTTCGTGCTGATCGCCGCCAGCGTGTTTCCCAGCGCGCTCTGGCTGCCGCCGCTCGCGGCATTTGCGGGCGCGTTGGCCACGGCGCTCATCATCTTCGGCATCTCGCTGGGCGCCAGCACGTCGAGGCTCACCGTGGTGCTGGCGGGCATCGCCATCACGTCGGTGTTCGGTGCGGGCATGAACACCATCCTCATCGTGAACCCCGACGCCTACATCGGCTCGTCGGCGTTCCTCGTGGGCGGTTTGGCCGGCGTGCTCATGGACGACCTGTGGTGGCCCGCCGTTTACATCGTGGCAGGCCTCGCCGCGGCTCTGCTTGCGGCGGGCAAGCTGAACATCATGGCGCTCGGCGACGACACGGCCCATGCGCTGGGCATGAACGTGGGCGCGTGCCGGCTGGCCATGCTGGGCCTCGCCGCCGTGCTGGCGGGCGCGGCCGTCAGCTTCGCGGGCCTGCTGGGGTTCGTAGGGCTCATCATCCCGCACCTCGTGCGGTTCTTCGTCGGGCACGACAACCGCATCGTGCTGCCGTTGTCGGCCGTGTCGGGCGCGGCGTTCGTCGTCGTGTGCGACCTGCTGGCGCGCGTGCTGTTCGCACCCTACGAGGTGCCGGTGGGCATCCTCATGGCGTTCCTCGGCGGCCCCTTCTTCATCTACCTCATCTTGAAGAACAGGAGGGGAAGCCTTGAATAATGCGCCTGCATCCTGCGGGGCCGAGGGCCGAGAGGTCCGGCGCTCAAACAGTCCTGCTCGCACGAACAGCCCGCTGGGCTGTTCGGCTCGTCGCGGCACCGCGAAGCAAGTCCCCTCGGGGAAACTCGCGGCGGACCTCTCGGCCCTCGGCTCCTCGACCGCAGAGGTCGCGCAGCCCTGTGTTCCTGCCATCGAGCTTCGCGAGGTGTCGTTCTCCTACGGCAAGGAACCGTTCATCGGGGGGCTTTCCGCGATGTTTTCGCATGGGGCGGTGACCAGCATCGTCGGCCCGAACGGCTGCGGGAAGTCCACGATGGTCAAACTCGTCGACGGCTTGCTGCGGCCGCAGGCGGGGGAGGTGCGCGTCGGCGGGGTGCCCACGCTGTCGCTCAAGGCGAAGGCGCGCGCCCGTCGCGTGGCCGTGCTGGCCCAGGCCAGCCGCCCGCCGGCGATGACGGTGGAGGCGCTCGTAGCATGCGGGCGCTATCCGTACCAGGCGCATCAGGGGAAGCTCTCGCGCGAGGATCGCGAGCACGTGGAGCGCGCCCTCGAGCTTGCGGGCATCGCGCGGTTCCGGACGCAGGAGCTGAGGCGGCTGTCGGGCGGCGAGCGCCAGCGAGCGTTCATCGCCATGACGTTGGCGCAGGACACCGACCTCATCGTGCTCGACGAGCCCACCACCTACCTCGACATCCGCGCCTGCCACGAGACGATGGAGCTGATCCGCCGCTTGAACGAGGAGGCGGGCAAGACCATCGTCATGGTCATCCACGATCTCGACCTGGCGCTGCGCTACTCAGACCGTTTGCTGGTCATGGAACGCGGGCGCGCCGCGGCGGCCGGCACGGTGGAAGAGGTGCTCGCAACCGGCGCCATCGAGCGGGCCTTCGGCGTGAGCATCCGTCCGCACGAGGCCGCCGAGGGACGGGCCTACACGCTGTTCCCGGCGTAGGGTTCTGCGATGCGGCTCCGCAGGCCTGGCATCGCGAACCGTCCGGTAAACGTTGGGCGCGAATTGCACCCTATGGCAGAAAACGCGGGGCATTGGTCGCAGATTCCTCGTATGCGGAATCTGCGACCAGGCCTTATGTGCCCGCGCAATACCGAACCATCCGTGAAGCTTCGACTGCCTTTGCCATGGCTATCGTTTTGCGCCCAATCGAACGGGGTGCGCCGGGGCCGGGCCGCAAACCGCCCTAGCGCGTCGGCATCGCGAAGCCTTTCAGCGCCTCGTTCAGGTACTCGTTGAACGTCTTCATGGCCGCGAAGCTGTCCAGCAGCGCGCGGCGGCAGGCCTCGTCGTCGGCGACGACGGCATCGTCGAAGTGCTCTTCCACCGCCCAGCACTTGCACTTCAGGTACTCAGCGGCCGGGCTCTGCGGGTCGTAGCCCTTCGGCACGTTCTTCAGCGGCATGCCGACGAACCGGAAGCGCTCGGCGAACCCCGGCGCCTCGACGATGTCGAGGAAGGCCTGCGGGTCGGCTGCGATGCGGTCGCGCACCATGCGCGTGGCGTCCTTGAAGTGCGGCGCGAACAGGCCCCCTCCCGCGAACGACCCGCCCGGCGTCACGCTGACGAAGTACCCCACGGGCACCGGCATGCGCCCGGCGGGGGAGATGTGCGCACGGAACGTCGGATTGTACGGCGACTTGTCGTCGCTGAACCGCGTGTCGCGGTTGATGCGGAACGCGAGGTCCTTGGCATCGAGCGCCGCCAAGCACGGCTCCGTTTCCGCGAGGTCGGCTATGCAGCCCTGCACGAGCTCCAGAAACGCGTTCTGCGCCTCCTTCTTCCGCTTCTTGTGGGCGTGCATCCAGTCGAGGGAATTGTTCTCGCGCAGGTCGGCCAGGAAATCCAGCATGAGGACGTTAGGCATGGGAGGCCTCCTTGCCGGCGTTCACCACGGCGTCGAAGCTGGCGGTGCCCATGCACGCTTCCAGCAGCTCCTTGGCGCGCGGCGTGGGGCGGTAGGAGGGAAGCCGGTCGAACAGGCTGGCGTAGCCGTCCATCTCGTCCATGGCGTCGACGAAGGCGTCCTGCGCGCGCTCCTCCTCGGTGAGCTCGAGGTACTCCAGGTTGTGCGGGGCCAGCCGATGCGTGGCGATGGCGAAGTTCACGCGCCGCTCGCACGAGCACGTCTCCGCGCCGCCGTGCTGACAGTACGCGCCCAAAAACTCGGCGACCGTCTTGCGGGCGCGCGACAGGCGCTGGCGGTACGCCTCGGGCGTGATGCCCAGCACGTCGGCCGCGGTGGAGCTGTCCACCTTGAACATGGTGCCCAGCACGTAGGCGCAGCGGCTGTCGGCGTCGAGGCACTGCAGCATCACGTTCGTGCACGACAGCTTCAGCTCACGCGCCAGCATGCCGCGGTCGACCCCTTCGGACAGGTCGGGGACGTCCTTCGCGCGCTCGTCGACGATGTCGGCCCCGTACATCTCGAAGCTGAACGGGGCGTTCGCGAACTGATGCGTGCGGCAGTCCTTGAGGTGGTTCACGGCGATGCGGTACACCCATGTGGAGAACGCGCTCTCCTTGCGAAACGTCGAGAGCCGGGTCATGATCTTGACCGCGATCTCCTGGCTCGCGTCCTCGGCGTCGTGGACGGTGCCCAGGAACCTGAGCGCAAGGTTGAACACGAGCCCGCTCGTGGACCGCAGCAGTTCCTCCAACGCCTGGCCGTCGCCTACGATGGCCTTGTCCACCAGGTCGAGCTGCGCTTCTTTCGATAATTCTTCGCGATGCATGGTGCCGCCTTCCGCGAAAGGCCCGCCGGGCGCTTCCGCTCGTCTCGTCGTCGGCCGGGCGCTCTGCGATGCGCCCGATGCCTTCCTTCGATAGGTTAGACGGTCGAATGTCGGAAGTGTGACGGAAAACGTGGAAAAAAAGAATGCGAGCGGGCCGGTAAGCCGGGTTCTGTCGTTGGACGACCATTTATCTCGAACGCCTGTCGCCAGACGCCTCTAGCACGCAACCCGAACGTACGGCGGGCAACCGTGTCGCGTTCCTATTTGCGCTTGCTCCAGATGGGGTTTTCCAAGCCGCGCCGTTGCCGGCGCGCTGGTGCGCTCTTACCGCACCGTTTCAGCTTTTCTCCCGTTTCTGCGCGCCGAAGCGCGTGTTCGCGGGGGAGTCTTCTTTTCTGTGGCACTTTCCGTCGGGTCGCCCCGCCCAGCCGTTAGCTGGCATCTTGCCCTATGGAGCCCGGACTTTCCTCACGCCGAAGCGCGCGATCGTCTGGCCCGCTCGCGTATGGTATTCTATCACGATCGGTACGGCTCGAAGGTAAGGAAAGTGTGGAACATGGCTACGTGCGCGCTCGTGGGGGCGGTCGATTTCAACGCGGAGGACTTCAAGGCCCGCCAGGCGGCCGGGGAGTTCGACTATGTCATCGCGGTGGACGCGGGCTTCGCGCACCTCGAGGCCATTGGTGCGGTGCCCGACATGGCTGTGGGCGACTTCGACTCGCTCGGCTATGTGCCGAAGTGCCGCCGCGTGTCGCGCCACCCGGTCAAGAAGGACAAGAGCGACATGGAGCTGGCCATGGAGAAGGCGTTGTCCTGGGGCCACGACGAGCTGATCGTCTACGGCGCGCTGGGAGCGCGGCTCGACCACACGCTGGCGAACCTGCAGCTGTTCGCGAAGTTCTCCGAGCGCGACGTGTACGTGACCGCCGTCGCCGACACGTACGCCGTGCGGCTGCTCACCGGTCCCGACGTGTTCGAGCTGCCGGCGCTTGGCGGGGGAACCGTGTCGGTGTTCTCGGCCAACGACATGGCGCGCGGCGTCATCGAGCGCGGCATGGAGTACTCCATCGACGACGAGCCGTTGTCGAACCGCACCTCGCGCGGGCTGTCGAACGAACTGACCGGCGAGGAGGCCACTGTAGCCGTCGAGGAGGGCACGCTGTACGTGTTCTACCCGCTGGCGTATACTGGTTAAACGCTCCGTCGCATGCGCGACGGCTTGACATACCGGGGAGCTTGCAGCCGCATCGCGGCCGGACAGGCTGAGAGGAAGCGCCGATTCACGCTTCGACCCGAGGAACCTGACATGGGTAATGCCAACGAAGGGAGTTCTATGACGCAGATCGACGCGGCACGCGCCGGCACCATCACCCGCGAAATGGCCATCGTGGCCGAGAAGGAGGGGCGCGACCCCGAGTTCATCCGCGAGGGGGTTGCGGCCGGGCGCATCGCCATCCCCGCCAACATCCACCATACCAGCTTGTCGCCCGAAGGCGTGGGCGGCGGCCTGCGCACGAAGGTGAACGTGAACCTGGGCATTTCGGGCGACGTCGCCGACGAGGCCGAGGAATGGAAGAAGGTGGACGTGGCGCTGGAGCTGGGCGCCGAGGCCATCATGGACTTGTCGAACACCGGCAAGACGCACGCGTTCCGCAGCGCGCTCATCGAGAAGTCGCCGGCCATGATCGGCACCGTGCCCATGTACGACGCCATCGGCTATCTGGAGAAGCCGCTGATCACCATCACGGTGGAGGACTTCCTCGACGTGGTCCGCGCGCATGCAGAGGACGGCGTGGACTTCGTCACCATCCACGCGGGCATGAATCGGCGCACCATCGAGTCGTTTCGCGAGACGGGCCGCCTCACGAACATCGTGAGCCGCGGCGGGTCGCTCATCTTCGCGTGGATGGAGGCCACCGGCAACGAGAACCCCTTCTACGAGTTCTACGACGAGGTGCTGGCCATCCTGCACGAGCACGACGTGACCATCAGCCTGGGCGATGCCATGCGGCCCGGCTCCACGTACGACGCCACCGACGCGGGGCAGATCGCCGAGCTCATCGAGATCGGCAAGCTCACGAAGCGCGCATGGGACGCGGGCGTGCAGGTGATGGTGGAAGGCCCCGGGCATATGGCGCTCGATGAGATCGCCGCCAACATGAAGCTGGAAAAGCGGCTGTGCCACGACGCGCCCTTCTACGTGCTGGGGCCGCTGGTCACCGACATCGCGCCGGGCTACGACCATATCACGGCCGCCATCGGGGGCGCGGTTGCCGCGGCTTCGGGCGCCGACTTCCTCTGCTACGTCACGCCGGCCGAGCATCTGCGCCTGCCCGACGCCGCCGACGTGCGCGAGGGCCTCGTGGCCACGAAGATCGCCGCGCATGCGGCCGACATCGCGCGCGGGGTGCCCGGAGCGCGCGACCGCGACAACCGCATGAGCGACGCTCGGCGCCGCGTGGACTGGGAGGGCATGTTCGCCGAGGCGCTCGATCCGGTCAAGGCGCGCCGCTACTTCGAGAGCGCTCCGCCCTCGACCGACGGCACCTGCACCATGTGCGGCGAGATGTGCGCCATGCGAACCGTGAACACCATCATGGACGGCCTGACGGTCGATCTCGGGAAGGAGTAGCCTATGGAACCGTTCGCTTTGAAGAGGGCTTTGGACAACGTGCGGGCGACGACGCCGCTCGTGCATAACATCACAAACTACGTGACGGTGAACGACTGCGCGAACGCGCTGCTGGCCATCGGCGCAAGCCCCATCATGAGCGACGAGCCCGCCGACGTGTTCGACATCACGTCCATCTGCGGCGGCCTCACGCTGAACATCGGCACGCTCAACGAGCGCTCCATCCAGGGCATGTTCGCGGCCGGCGAGCGTGCGAGCGAGCTGGGCCATCCCATCGTGCTCGACCCGGTGGGCGCCGGGGCGTCGGCTCTGCGCACGCGCACGGCTTCCGACCTGCTGGACAAGCTGGCCGTGTCCGTCGTGCGCGGAAACATGTCGGAGGCGAAGGCGCTCGCAGGCGGCGCGGCGGCCACGCGCGGCGTGGACGTGTGCCCCGGCGATGCGGTCACTGAGGACAACCTGGCGGCCGGCGCGGCGTTCGCGCGCGACTTCGCCGCGAAGACGGGCGCCGTCGTAGCCGTCACGGGCGCCATCGACATCGTGGCCGACGCCGAGCGCGCCTACGCCGTTCGCAACGGCAGTCCCCTCATGGGCCGCATCACGGGCGCGGGCTGCATGCTGTCGTGCGTGTGCGCGGCGTTCGCGACGGCGAACCCCGATGCGCTGCTCGACGCCACGGTGGCCGCCGTCGCCGGCATGGGGCTGGCAGGCCAGATCGCCCAAGGCCGCATGAGCGGCTACGACGGCAACGGGTCGTTCCGCACGTACCTGCTGGACGCCCTGTACAACCTCGACGGCGATGCCCTGGAAGCGGGCGCGCGGGTCGAAGAGCTAGCATAAGGAGGAGCGCATGTACCCACGGGAGAATCTGCGCCGGGCGATGGCGCTGTACGCGGTCACCGATCGCGCGTGGCTGGGCGAGCGCACGCTTTCCGCGTGCGTCGAAGAGGCGCTTGCGGGCGGTGCGACGTTCGTGCAGCTGCGCGAGAAGGACGCTCCCCAGGCCGAGGTGGTGCTGCGCGCCCGGGCGCTCGCGCCGCTCTGCCGCGAGGCGGGCGTGCCGTTCGTGGTGAACGACGACGTGGAGGCGGCTCGCATCGCGGGCGCCGACGGCGTGCACGTGGGGCAGGACGACGCCGCATGCGTCGAGGCGCGCGAGAAGCTGGGGCCCGATGCCATCGTGGGCGTGTCGGTGCAGACGGTGGAGCAGGCGTTGGTCGCCCAGGCCGACGGCGCCGACTACTTGGGCGTAGGAGCCGTGTTCGGCACGCCCACGAAGCCCGATGCCGCCGACGTGGGGACGGACGGCCTTGCCGCCATCTGCGCCGCCGTCGATATTCCCGTGGTGGCCATCGGCGGCCTGAACGAGCGTACGATCCCCGAGCTCGCGGGGACGGGAGCCGACGGCGCGGCGGTGGTGTCGGCCATCTTCGCGGCTGAGGATATCGAGGAAGAGACGCGTCGTTTGCGGGCGGCGGTGCAAGCAGCGCTCGGCGCATAGCCGACGCTCGCCGATAGAAAGGAAAGCGGTATGGAAGCAGTGCTCAGCATCGCGGGTTCGGATTCCAGCGGCGGCGCGGGAATCCAGGCCGATATCAAGACCATCGCCGCGCACCGCCTGTTCGCCGAGACGGCGATCACGGCGCTCACCGCGCAGAACACGCTGGGCGTGACGGGCGTGCTCGACGTCGATCCGGCGTTCGTCGCGAAGCAGATCGACGCCGTGTTCGAGGATATCCGGCCTGCCGCCGTGAAGGTGGGCATGGTGTCGTCGGCCGCCATCATAGAAGCCGTCGCCGACGCGCTCGAGCGCCACGCAGCCGCCAATATCGTGGTAGATCCCGTCATGGTGGCCACGAGCGGCGCCCGCCTCATCGGCGACGATGCGATCGAAGCTTTGAAGGCGCGCCTATTGCCGCTTGCGGACGTGGTCACGCCGAACATGCCGGAGGCTGCGGTGCTGGCCGGGTTCGAGGTTGTAGACGAGGCGTCGATGGAACGCGCCGCGCTGCGCCTTGCCGAGGCGGGGACGGGCGCTGCCCTTGTGAAGGGCGGTCATCGCCATGATCGCGCCGACGACGTGCTGGTCACGGCGGAGGGCGATGTCGTGTGGCTGCGCGCGCCGCGCGTCGACACCGAGAACGCCCACGGCACGGGCTGCACGCTCTCGTCCGCCATCGCCTGCGGGCTTGCCAAGGGTCTTCCGATGGAAGAAGCGGTGCGCGCCGCAAAGGACTACGTTCGCGGCGCCCTCGCCGCCGGCCTCAACCTGGGAAAGGGAAGCGGCCCCCTCGACCACATGTGGGAGTATTAGGTTCCGGCGGCCTTCCGGCCGCCGGAACATGCCGATGCTGCGGCCGCCCATGGCACCCGATCTCGCGGCGATGCCGAGGGCTCGCGTACCGAGGTACGCTTCACCCTCGCCATCCCCACGATCTCGGGCACCATGGCCGCCCTCGCTGACTTACTACGCCGACCTGCGCGCCCGTTTCGCGCTTAGCGCGAAGCTCCGATCCGTCACCGCTCGAACACGCACGTCCCGCCCATGAAGGTGGCCAGCACCTTCGTCTTCTGGATGTCGTCGGCGTCGCAGGCCAGCAGATTGCGGTCGAGCACGGCGATGTCGGCCAGCTTGCCCGCTTCCAGCGTGCCCAGCTCGCTGCGACGTCCTGCCGACGCGGCGCTGCCCTGCGTATAGGCGCGCAGGGCTTCAGCCATGCCGATGCGCTCGTCGTGCAGCCATCCGCCTGTCGGCTCGTGGGTGCCCGGGTCCTGCCGCGTTACCGCGCTGTACAGCACGTCCATCGAGTTCACACCTACCACGGGCGAGTCCGTGCCGAACGCCAGCACCGTGTTGTCGTCCAGCAGCGTGCGGAAGGGCCACATGTACGGAACGCGTTCGGGCCCCAGGTCGCGCTCGGGGCCGCCGGGATCCAGCGTCATGTGAGGAGGCTGCACGGCGGCCACCACCTGCAGATCGGCCAGCCGCTTCATATCCCCGGGCAGGAAGTTCTCCAGGTGCTCCAGGCAGTTTCGCCGCCCCTCCGGCAGCGGTCCGAATTTCGCGCGCGCCTCTTCGAAGATGTCGAGCGCCGCATGGATGGCCGCATCGCCGATGGCGTGGATGCGCACGGGGAAGCCCTGCTCGGCTGCGGCAAGCACGTAGCGTCGCATGATCTCGGGATCCACCGTGGGTCGGCCGCAATCGCCTTCGACGTGCGCGTTCGCGTACGGTTCGGTCACCCAGGCGGTATGCTGGCTCGACACGCCGTCGAAGAACTGCTTGAAACCGGGTGCCTGCAGGCACGGACCCGTGTAGCGCGCACGCATGTCCTCGAAGCGGCTCATGTCGTCGAGCAAGGTGGGGAAGAGGTGCACGCGCGCGGTCAGCTCGCCGCGCTCCAGCAGGGATGCGTGCACGTCGTCCCGGATGAAGTCGAGCCCCGGATGGGCCATGAGCGACATGTCGCATACGCTGGTCACGCCGTTCTCGGCCAGCCGCGCGAAGAAGCCGCGGTAAGCGTCGGCCACCTCCTCGTCGGTGAACGACCCCATGATCTGCGGCATCAACTCCATGGCGGCCGCCTCGCGCACGATGCCGGTCAGCTCGCCTGTCTCGTCGCGGTCGTAGGAGCCGCCTGCCGGCGGCACGCTGTCGCGCGTGAGCCCCAGCTCGTCGAGCGCGGCCGAGTTCAGCCACAGCGTGTGCGCGTCTCCCGAGTACAGCGCCACGGGACGCGTGGGGAACGCTTCGTCCAGCGAGCGCTTCGACGGCAGCACTGGCGGGTTCCAGCGGTATTCGCGCCATCCTTGTGCTAGAAGCCAGCCGTTCGGCCGGTCTTTCGCGAACGCTTGCATGCGCGCCACGCAGTCGGTCTCGCTTTCGCCCAGAAACATGGTCGCCAAGGGCGAGGAATACACGGCCGAATGGAAGAAGTGCAGGTGCGAGTCGTGAAATCCCGGAACCACGAGCGCGTCCCCGAAGTCGCGCACCTCGGGCGCGCCCCCGCCTGCGTTCGCCTCGAGCGCGAAGGCGCGCACGTCCTCGCGCGATCCGACGGCGACGATACGATCGCCCGCGACGGCGATGGCCGCAGGTCGGGCGACGTCGCCGACTCCTGTGAACACGTTTCGGCTCTCGATGATCAGATCGATGCGCATGTGATGCTCCCTTCTAACGCGGCTGCGGCGCTACGGCAGCTCGAAACGGTACTCGTCGCCGCAGATGGTTTGCTTGATCTTGCCTTCGCACACGAGGTGCACGAGGTGGGCCATCGTCTCGCCCATCGAGAAGAACTTCTGGTCGAGCGGCCATTCGTTCCAATTCTCGTAGCGCCACTTGGCATGCGACGATATCGATACGATGTCGTCGTGGCCGGCGGCCACGAGGTCGTACAGTTCCTGGAGGCGCTCCCCATGATGCGCTATCAGGAACATGACGCGTTCGCGCAGTCCGGTGTAGGGCGTTCCGTGAGCCGGAAGCACCAGATCGACGTCGTACGAGTACATCTTCCCCAAGCTCTCCAAGAACTCCTCGAGGGCGTTGTACGCGGGGAACCACGACGAAACCGACGGCGTTATGCGCTCCAGCACGTGGTCGCCGATGATCATGAGCTTGCGGTCGGGCTCGTACAGGCAGATATGCCACGGATCGTGTCCTGGCGTTTCGATCACCTCGAACGAGAAACTTCCGGCGCGCAGCACGTCGCCCTCGTGCAGGTAGATGAGATCGGGCTTGCACGTCAGCGGCAGCAGCTCGGCCGATATGTGCAGGCGATGCTTGCCCTTGCGGAACACGAGTCCGCTTTGCTGCGGCGTCGCCGCCTTGCGCAGCAGGGGGCCGAACACGTTCGCTTGCATCTGCATGAGATTCTCCACCTCTTTGAACGAGTGGAGGTTCGCATACACGCGCATACCGTCGCGGTAGATCCGATCGAGATTGCCCGTATGGTCGGGATGAGAATGCGTCAGGACGATCTCGACGGTGTCCCAGGTTCGCCCGAGGGATTCCAACGCCTTGTCAAGCGCCTTCTCGCATGCCGGGTGGTTGAAGCCAACGTCGATGATCGTAGTCGTCTCGTCACCAAGGACGATGTAGGAGTTCAGCGCCTGCAGGGGGTTATGGGGAAGCGGCACGCGCACGCGGTAGAGCCCGGGGCAGATCAGCAGGGGCTCGCCGAACGGCAGTTCCGCAGGGGCGCCAGCTGGCGGGGTCTCGGGTGCGCGGTTCTGTTCTTGCTCCATGAGGTTTCCTTTTCTCTTCGTTCGCCGCCATTGTACGACAGCATGCGCGGCCGGCGGTAGAAGGCTTTAGGCGAGAAGGGCGTAAGGCACCGTAATTCCGCAAGATGGCACATTTTGGCACACGAAAGACGATCGAAAAGAAAAAGGCCAGGAGCTTGTGCGCTCCTGGCCTACAATTTATTGGTAGCTCCGACCGGATTCGAACCGGCGACCTCCGCCTTGAGAGGGCGGCGTCCTAAACCGCTAGACGACGGAGCCACATAGTGCGCTGTGCAGTATACCGTAAAAATGGCTGGGGTGGAAGGAGTCGAACCCTCACATACGGTACCAGAAACCGCTGTCCTGCCATTAGACGACACCCCATCGGCTAACCGATGTGCTCCTGTTGTTTTAAACAACAGTCGCAAGCGCGAGTTGGTATATTACGGGGTATGCGGCGCTTCGTCAAGCCTTATCGGCAAATTATTTTGGAAAAGTTGACGAATTGGATGGTCGGACAGGACGCAAGCGTGCGATTTTCCGGCGTTTACCAGGTGTTTATCCGTTCAAACCGTCTTCGTAGCCCACGGTCACGTGCATGGCGTCGCAGAAGGGCTTGTTGCGCGACGCGCCGCAGCGGCACAGCGCATAGCGGTTGCGCAGCTCGTACTCGGTGCCGTCCGCGCCGACGAGCGGGATGCCGCCGCGCACGTACAAAGGGCCGCTCACGCCTTCCTCGGGGTCTTCGAGCAGGGCGATGGAGGGGCCGAGCTCCGGCTCGTACATCGCTCCGGTCTCCGAATCGACGTGCACGAGCCTTCCGGCTGGGCAGTCGGTGGACTCCTGGACAGCCTCGCGCTTCAGGCGCTCGTCGCCGGACAGCTCGGTGAGCGTCCATACGTCGCCGTCCTCGCGGTGGCAGAAGCGGGCGAACGCGCAACGGTTGTCATCGTACAGCGTCACCCCGGGGCCAGGGTAGATGTCGGCGCGCTCCTCGAACGACGCGCGCGACGCGGTTTCCGCGCCGTGGAAGCCGGCGGCAACGTGCGAGCCGTCGCAGAACGGCGGTGTGCTCGTCTGCCCGCAGCGGCACAGCGCGTAGGTTTCCTGGTGGGGAAAGGCGCGCGCCGTGCGGTACTCGCGATGGCCGCCGACGGGGGTGATGACCTCCTGGGTCAAGGGCACCCCTCCGTTTACGAGATACGGTCCGTTGAGGGATATCGTGATGCTCATGCGATCGACGGGGGCGTCGACGGCGGCTTCCGGCTGCGACTGGGCGGTTGCGGAGGGTGTGGTCATGAGGTGCCTCGCTTTCCAGGGATGATCGTGATGCGCGTATGTCAGTATAGAAAGCGAACGCGTGCAGCGATCGGCATGCGGGAAGCCGTCACCGGGCGGTGGCTCGGCCGTTATAGAGGGCCTCGATCTTCATGCTCGGCACGCCATCCCTCTATGAAAGCGCGCAAAGCGCACGCCTCGTTGTCGATGCGCTCGTCCATGACGGCGTCGAGCGCATCCGACAAGGCGAGGCCGACGAGGGGACCCTGCGGCACGCCGAGCTCGATGACGTCGCGACCGTCGATGGCTAGCTTCTTCAGCGAGAACGCCTCGTCGGCGGCGAGGATCTCGGACAGGATGCGCTCCAGCTCGTCGGCATCGGACACGCGGTCGATGCAGCGAGGCGCCTGGCCGCGCGCGTCCCCGCGTTTAAGGTCGCACAGGGCGGCGAACAGCTCGACGTTGCCGCCCAGGCGCGAAAGCGCGCGCTTCACGGCTTTCGGCGTGCGATCGATCACGTCGTCGTGGCGTTCGACCAGCGTCAGCACCTGTGCGGCGAACGCCGACGACAGCGCGAGTCGGCCCATGATGCCGCGCGCCAGCATCACGCTGATGGCGGCGTGCCCGTAGAAGTGCCCCGTCCCGTCTTCGTCGGTGAAGAACGCCGCGGGCTTGCCCATGTCGTGGAACAGCGCTGCCCAGCGGACAAGCGGGTAAGGCGGCACGCCGTCCAGCACGCGCGCTGTGTGTTCGAGCACGTCGTATATATGGTACGGCGTGCGTTGCTCGAAGCCTTTCATGGCCACGAGCTCAGGAAGCACGGCAGCCAGCACGTCGACCGTGGCCGTGAGCGCGCGTCCGGCATGCTCTCCAAGCAACAGGCGCTGCAACTCGTGGGTGATGCGCTCGGTGGAGATGCGGGGCAGCAGCCCCTTGTTCGCCAGCATGCCTTCGAAGGTGTTCGGATCGATGGCGAAGCCCAGCTCCGCGGCGAACCGGCAGGCGCGCAGCATGCGCAGGGCGTCTTCGGAGAAGCGCCGATCGGGATCGCCTACGGCTCGGATGATCCGCGCCTCCAAATCGGCGTGTCCGCCGTAGGGGTCGAACAGGCCGCGCGCAGGGTGATAGGCTAGGGCGTTCATCGTGAAATCACGGCGCGCGAGATCTTCGGCGATGGTGCGCACGAACGATACCTGGTTCGGATGACGCGCGTCGGCATAAGCGCCGTCGCTGCGGTACGTGGTGACTTCCAGCGCCTGTTCGTCGACGATCACGGTGAGCGTGCCGTGCGCGGTTCCGGTCTCGTGGGTGCGATAGCCTTGCCCTTCGAAAACGCGCTGCACGTCCTGCCAGTGAGCCTGCGTGGCGATGTCGATATCGGAGGAAGGCCGCCCGAGCAGCGCGTCGCGGACGTATCCGCCCACTATCCACGTCTCGAAGCCGGCGTTTTCGAGCGCATCGAGGGCGGCAAGCGTGCGCTGCGGCAAAGGGATGACGACGGTCGGATCGAGGTCGGGCTGGTTCGGCATGGCGCAAGCTCCTTTCATTCGCTTCCTATACTAATATAAGCGAGCGTTCGTCCTAACCGCAAAACCATGCGGTCACGACTTCGTCGGCCCGACGGCACGAAGCCCTTGTCCGAAAAAAACCCGAAATGCCCCCTTGCGCCCGGGGCC
>QFCE01001573.1_pt1:147500-204980 | contig 204980 bp, 174 predicted proteins | sample 5346091 | NCBI WGS metagenome assembly QFCE01 (sample SAMN09062252, study PRJNA434731) | Human gut metagenome, whole genome shotgun sequencing project. | isolation source: stool timepoint A chromium assembly | host: Homo sapiens | collected 2015
ACCGCGCATTCCATGGGCCTCAGACCATGGACGCAGTTACAAATCCGCGCGGAAGCGGAACGGCCTGGGAAGGCCGGCGGAACAGGGTGAGAGCCCCGTACGCGAATCCGCGCGGACTGCGAGTGCGGCACCCGAGTAGCGCCGGGCACGTGAAACCCGGTGCGAACCTGGGGGGACCACCCTCCAAGGCTGAACACTCTCCTGTGACCGATAGCGAACCAGTACCGTGAGGGAAAGGTGAAAAGCACCCCGAGAGGGGAGTGAAACAGTACCTGAAACCGTGCGCCTACAAGCAGTCGGAGCCCCCGAGCGGGGTGACGGCGTGCCTTTTGTAGAATGAGCCAGCGAGTTGCGGTATGCGGCGAGGTTAAGGTTTGAACCGAGCCGCAGTGAAAGCGAGCCTTTAAGATGGCGATAGAGTCGCATGCTGCAGACGCGAAGCCGGGTGAGCTATCCATGGGCAGGCTGAAGCGGGGGTAAGACCCCGTGGAGGGCCGAACCCACTTCGGTTGAAAACGGAGGGGATGACCCGTGGATAGGGGTGAAAGGCCAATCAAACCCGGAGATATCTCGTTCTCCCCGAAATAGCTTTAGGGCTAGCCTCGGCCGTTCTCCGACGGCGGTAGAGCACTGGATCGTCGAGGGGGCTTCACCGCCTACCGACACGAACCAAACTCCGAATGCCGCCGGATCAGAGGCCGGGAGTCAGAACATGTGGGCTAAGCTGTGTGTTCGAGAGGGAAACAGCCCAGACCGCCCGCTAAGGTCCCCAAGTTTATGCTGAGTGGCAAAGGATGTGCGTTTGCCTAGACAACCAGGATGTTGGCTTAGAAGCAGCCATGCATTTAAAGAGTGCGTAACAGCTCACTGGTCAAGTGGACATGCGCCGACAATTCACGGGGCTAAGCATAACACCGAAGCGGCGGACTAATCTATATTAGTGGTAGGGGAGCTTTCCCCGCAGCGGAGAAGCCGAGAGGGCGACCCTCGGTGGAGCGCGGGGAAGTGAGAATGCTGGCATGAGTAACGAGAGCGGCGCGAGAAACGCCGCCGCCGTAAGCCTAAGGGTTCCTGGGCAAGGCTAATCCTCCCAGGGTCAGTCGGGAGCTAAGGCGAGGCCGAGAGGCGTAGCCGATGCGCAACAGGCGGACATTCCTGTACCGCCTGCGGACCGCTATCACCGACGGGGTGACGGAGAAGGGTAGCCGAGCGGGGTTCTGGACGTCCCCGTGAAAGCGCGTAGGGAGCATCGCATGGAAATCAGCGGCGCATATATCCTGAGACGCGAGACGAAAGCTTATGCTGAAGTCGGCGAGCCCATGCTTCCGAGAAAAACCTCTAGGAAGGGACGCAGGCGCCCGTACCAAAACCGACACAGGTGGGCAGGTAGAGCATACCGAGGCGATCGGGAGAACCATGGTTAAGGAACTCGGCATACTGACTCCGTAACTTCGGGAGAAGGAGTGCCCCTGGCGGTGACGGGACTTGCTCCCCGAGCGGCCGGGGGTCGCAGCGAAACGGCCCAAGCGACTGTTTATCAAAAACACAGGACTCTGCAAAGCCGTAAGGCGACGTATAGGGTCTGACGCCTGCCCGGTGCTGGAAGGTTACGCGGATGGGTCAGCCGCAAGGCGAAGCTCTGAAGCCAAGCCCCAGTAAACGGCGGCCGTAACTATAACGGTCCTAAGGTAGCGAAATTCCTTGTCGGGTAAGTTCCGACCTGCACGAATGGCGTAACGATTTGGGCGCTGTCTCAACCATGGACCCGGTGAAATTGTATTATTCGTGAAGATGCGAATTACCTGCGGAAGGACGGAAAGACCCCGTGAACCTTTACTGCAGCTTGACATTGATCGTTGGCTCGGCGCGTAGAGGATAGGCAGGAGGCTGCGAAGCCCGGGCGCCAGCCCGGGCGGAGCCGACCTTGGAATACTGCCCTCGTCGCGTCGGCGATCTAACCCCCGGCCGTGATCCGGCGGGGGGACCGTGTCAGGCGGGTAGTTTGACTGGGGCGGTCGCCTCCCAAAACGTAACGGAGGCGCGCAAAGGTCCGCTCAGAACGGTCGGCAACCGTTCGCAGAGCGCAAGAGTACAAGCGGGCTTGACTGCGAGGCCCACAAGCCGAGCAGAGACGAAAGTCGGTTCTAGTGATCCGGCGGCACAGAGTGGAATGGCCGTCGCTCAACGGATAAAAGGTACTCCGGGGATAACAGGCTGATCTTGCCCAAGAGTCCACATCGACGGCAAGGTTTGGCACCTCGATGTCGGCTCATCGCATCCTGGGGCTGAAGTCGGTCCCAAGGGTATGGCTGTTCGCCATTTAAAGCGGTACGCGAGCTGGGTTCAGAACGTCGTGAGACAGTTCGGTCCCTATCCTCCGCAGGCGCAAGAGGATTGAGGAGGTCTGCCCCTAGTACGAGAGGACCGGGGTGGACGGACCTCTGGTGCAGCAGTTGTCGACCAACGGCACGGCTGCCTAGCTACGTCCGGCACGGATAACCGCTGAAAGCATCTAAGTGGGAAGCCGTCTCCAAGATGAGTCCTCTTTCCGGTAAGGGCCCAGGCAGAACACCTGGTCGATAGGCCGCAGGTGCAAGGCGTGCGAGCGCCTCAGCCGAGCGGTACTAATAGCCCGAGCTCTTCTTCGCATGCATATCCCTCGGGTTGTGCGATCGAAAGTCACGAGCGCTGTGCAACCGCCAGGGTGGCGCGGGGGGATCCCGCGGCCCTGACGGGGCCATACAGGCCCGCGCGGGAACGCCCTGCGCGAGCGCGACCATGGAGGCGGGGATCACCCGGTCCCATTCCGAACCCGGAAGTTAAGCCCGCCATCGCCGAAAGTACTGCAGCGTCAGGCTGTGGGAGGATAGGGCGTCGCGCTCGCGGAGGGCGTTTCGGCATGCGAAGGCCCCGCCCCCCTCGGGAGGCGGGGCCTTCGCGCGTTCTGGGGGCTCCTCAATTACCCTTGCGCTAGGGGCTCTCTTTTAAGTTGATATCTATGCTAAACTTCAAAGAGTAGCTGCAATATGAAGGAAGGTTGATGATATGACAGGGGATGCTTCTCGTTTCTTTTCGGTTCGCATGTCGATAGTGCTCACGTTGTTCGCGGCGGTGCTTCTATCGGGCATGATGGTGCCGAGCATTGCCTTTGGTGAAGAGACGGGCGTTGGGCATGAGGCTGGAGCAGTCGATGGCGGCACGCAGGCTTCGACGGAGGCCCACGGGGCTGCTGATCAGGATGAAGATGATTCTGGCTCCGGAAATCCACATGATCCCGACGCTCCTTCTGACGAGGGTGCAGGTTCGGGAGGGGTCTCTCCTTCGCCTGCATATGTCCCTGGGTGGAACACTGTCGATGGCAACCGCTATTTTGCCGACGAGCAAGGAAAGCTCAAGAGCGGGTGGTTGATTGATGGAGGGAAGCGTTACTACCTGGATCCTGGCAACGGCAATGCGATGGCGCGCGGCTTCGTCGCTATCGAAGGCAAGTCTTACTATCTCGATACCGATGGGGTTCTGTTCTCTTCGGGATGGCTGCTGGTCGATCGCGCCTGGTACTACGCAGCTGCGTCGGGCGAGATAGAAACCGGCTGGCTGAAGCTGGGCGGGACCTGGTACTACCTCGATCCTTCGCGAGGTGGTGCCATGTTGACCGGCTCCTACCGTGTGGGATCGACGCTGTACCATGCACGTCCGAGCGGGGCGCTCGTCACCGGCAACGGTTGGGTGCGTACGGATGGCGCTTGGTACTATGCGAGTCCCTCGGGTGCTTTGCGCACCGGCTGGCTGAAGCTGAGCGGCACCTGGTACTGGCTCGACCCGGAAACCGGAGTCATGGCAACGGGTTGGTATAAAGATGGATCGACCTGGTACTATTCTGACGGGTCCGGTGCGATGCTTGCCAATCGCTGGATGAAGCAGGGAGGAACGTGGTACTACCTTAGGGCATCCGGTGCGATGGCTACCGGTTGGTTGAAGCAAGGTGGTATCTGGTACTGGCTTGATCGTTCTTCGGGAGCTATGGAGACCGGCTGGTATCGTGATGGGTCAACTTGGTACTACTCTGACGGATCAGGTGCGATGCTCGCCAATCGCTGGTTGAAACAGGCTGGGACATGGTACTATTTGAACCCATCGGGCTCTATGCGCACGGGCTGGTTCAAGCAACACGGAGTTTGGTACTGGCTTAATCCCGAAAGCGGCGCCATGGCTACTGGATGGGCGAAGGCGACTGATGGAAAGTGGTACTACTTCAACGGATCCGGCGCGATGCTTGCCGATCGATGGCTTAACCTGGGCGGCACATGGTATACGCTCAGCGCATCAGGCGCCATGCGCACCGGTTGGTACCAAGAGGGATCGGCGCGTTATTGGCTTGATCCGGAAACCGGAGCCATGGCTGTCGGTAGGTGCACGATCGATGGACGCGAGTACGTGTTCTCTGGCAGCGGTGCTATGGTCAACAACGTATGGGTGTCGCTTGGGAACGGCTCCTGTGGCTTCATCGATGGCTCGGGGGATGCCGTGCTCGTCGCCTCGTACGATGCTCAGGGCAGAATCGTATGTGCTGATGGGAAGACGGGCTGGCGCACAGCCGCTGGAAAGACCTTCTATTTCGATCCGAAGGACGAAGGCGCCTTGCGTACGGGCATGTTCGACGTCGATGGAGTTCGTTACTACGCTGACGCTTCGGGCATCAGGCAAACGGGATGGGTCAAAGTCTCCGGAACGTGGTATTACCTGGATCCCTCGAGCGGGGTCATGCGCACCGGTTGGGTTTCCGTGGGCGGTTCTTGGTACTATCTCGATCCTTCGACGGGGGCTATGCAGACCGGTTGGCTGCAGGAGAGCGGTGATTGGTATTACCTGAAGAGCAGCGGCGCGATGGTTTCCAACGCAAGCGTGAAGGTGTCGGACGGCACCTACTGGTACATGAACGGGTCGGGACGCCATGACAAGCAGGCGGGCATCGATATCATCATGCGCACGGCGCGCTCGCTTCTTGGCGTGCCCTATGTATGGCTTGGCGTGTACCCGCAGGACGGAGGCATGGATTGCGCTTCGTTTACGTGGTATCTGTATAAGCAGCTAGGGATCGATATCGGTTTCGAGACGTATGATCAGATGTACAGCGGCGTGAGAGTGTTCGGCGATCCCCAACCTGGCGATATCATCTTGATGTATTACGGTGCGTGGCCGAACTACAATCCTATGCTGCCTGAGCACGTGGTGCTGTATGCCGGCGGCGGAATGATTTACGAAGAGCCGACATTCGGCGGTCGCTGCCAGTACGTGTCGCTCGCCTCGAAGGGAGCATCTACGACGACGGCGCAAAGGATTCTGTCATAACGAAGAGCCGCCTGCATAACGAGACAGGGCTTCCGCACGTATGAAAGCGTGCTGGAAGCCCTGTGGGTTGCGCATACATCGAAATCGATGGACTAATCAGCCGACCAAGTGGTTCCGTCTCCGAAGTCGAGATGCTTTGGCAGATGGGTGTGTCGATCGTCTACGGGTGGCAGCTGTCGCCAGTTTCCGTAGGTTGCTTCCAGGAACGCTTCTGGTCGGGCGGGTACGGGAAATTCGTATCCCTCGAACAAGAGCGTGACGGCTGGCAGCAGGTCGCTTCTCTTGAATCCGGGCACGTTTGGCCACGGAAGCGAAAGGTACAGAGACGAAGGGCTTTCACGAACGGGAAGAGTGGATCGATTGAACTTTTTCCGGATGAAATCAGGATCGAACAGCCTCGATACCAGTGAATGAGCTATTTTGCAGGCATTGCGCTCTGCTGTACCCAAAAGCCCTTTGTGCGGTACGACGATCGTGCGTGTGTAATATAGATAGAGGATCGACTGCCATATGCGTGCGTTTCTGATTTGCTTCTTCTTCTGGGCGGAGTCTTCTGCCAGCTGATCGTAGGGAAAGATATCGACGAATATTCCCTGATCGCATCCTGCTTCAATAGTTTCCTCCGTGTAGAATTTGGTATTATCTTTGTATACTTTTGCGAACATGGCCGAGTAGCCGGGAGTGTTCGACCAGTCGTGTAGCGAGTAGCCTGAAGGCAGTTCGGTTTTTGCGAGAGATACGAATCGGTCGTAGTCTTCGCGAAGCATTCCGATATCTATGTCATCGTCCCAGGGGATGAATCCCTTATGCCGCGCTGCGCCGAGAACTGTCCCTCCGTCGAGGAACCATGAGATATCGTGCTGAAGGCAGAAGTCTTTCAACATGATAAGGATATCGAGTTCGATGTCTTGCAGTTTTTTCAGTGCTTCAGTGTTGTTCATATGGGTCTCCGAAATGTTTGAAAACGACGTTTCATCGTGGTGTGCTGGCACAACGCCCTTGCGCTGCAGCGCAAGCGAGAGCTGTTAAGCGAGCTGTCTCGCTCCAAGAGAACTTCTCGATGACCAGTCGGTTGATGTTTTGTCCCATGGCGCGGCATCGAATGCGATTGCGGTTGAGTTCGCCTACTGCTTTAGCTATCGTTTCGCCGTCCGCCGAAGGGAGTATCATGCCGAATTCGCTACTTGGCACTAGCTCCTGCACACCTCCTACATTCGTGACGAGAGGCGTTGCTCCGCATGCGGCCGCTTCCAGCAAGGAGGTCGAGAAGCCTTCCGAACGCGAGGGGAGGCAGAAGACGTCGGAATCTTTGAGCAGGGCTGAAACGTCTGGGGAATCTAAGCGGCCTAAAAACGTTGCGTTGGGAAGTGGCGTCCGCGTGAATCTGTCCTTCAAAGGGCCTTCTCCTGCAATGAGGAAATGGACTGATTCTTCGTCGGTCAAGATGCTCGCCGCTTCGATGAGAGCCGGTATTCCTTTTTCGGGGATTAATCTACCGGTGAAGGCTATGACGAGCTTCTCGTCGGACAGACCGAGCTCGCGCCTGAAAGAACGATGGGAAGCGCTGTCGGCAAAGGCCTGAGCGTCGATGGAATTGTTGAGCACCCCGCACGCTTCAATGCTGAAATGTCGGAGCCATTCTTTTCCCGCGAGGGAGACCGCGTAGTAGTCTGCAGGATGACGTTTTACCAGTTCGGTTACTGCATGTTCGACGGCCGCGACAAAGGGATCAACGACCTTGCTTCCCATGGTTAGGTGGGCCGATCCGTGGTCGACGATGACCGGCCGGATGCCCTTGGCCTCCGCTAGAGCGATTCCCTCCAGCGTATGCCGATAAAATCGGGTGTTGATGGTTACGTAGTCGATATCTTGCTCGTGGAGGTATCTCATGATCCGGTTGTACGCCTTGTTGTGGCGTGTGACGGGGTACCTGTCTCCCAAGAGCTTGTAGCAAGGGAGACGGGCTATCTCGATTCTTTCCCCTAGCGTCTCTCTTTCGGGAAGATCGTACACGTTCGATGTGACGATGATAACGCGATCGCCTCGACGAGCCAGTTCGCGGGCGAGATTCTGAGTGTACTTCTCGACGCCCCCGACGTGAGGGAGGTAGTGGGCGGAGAATATGCAGAAAGTCTCGTTCATATGCTGTTGGGGTCGTTCAAGCGTGCTCTTGGGAGTGGTCGTCGGGGAAGTCGTGCGCATCGGAGTGCTGCGGATTTGCGTTCGCTGCGCCCAGCTTTTTTGCGAGTAGAGCTTGCTCTTGTACGAGGTTCTTGATCATGATGGCTTGCTTGCTTGCTATTGAGCTGAGCGAGAGGGAGATGGCCAGCAAGAAGAACAATCCTATAAAAAAGATGAAATTCGAAGGGGTTTCGAATCCCAAGAGGGAGGAAATCGAGTACAGAGGTTGCGGGAAAAGAGCGCACAACAAGATTGCGATGGTAAGCGCCATCCAGAGCAGCGAATATTTGAGAAGCAGGCGCTCTCGGGCAACGAGGTGGACGACGTACGCGAAAAAAGCGACGCATAAGACGATTGCGACAATTTGAAGAACGAACACGTAACCCTCCGCTTCCTAAATCCTCTTGTGCCTGTGAGAAAAGCTGACGATGGAGATGGCCAGAGACACCTTGACCATATAGTACAAGCTGGAAAGCCCTCCGATAGACGATTTCCCTCCTTGGCGCTCGCGCATGGTCACGGGGACTTCGTCTACGGACAATCCTGATTTGATTGCGAGCATGATCGACTCGGGTTCCGGGTAATCGGTGGGGTAATTCTTGCAGAACAACGCCATGGCCTTCTTGCCTGAAGCGCGAAAGCCCGATGTCGGATCGGTGATGCGTTTTCGAGAGAACGCTCTGATCCAAAGGGAGAGCCAGACGATGCCCATTCTTCTGAGGGCGGTTGACCTGAAACCGTCGGAGTCTCTCACGAAACGAGAGCCTATGGCGAGATCCGACCCCGATCTGATCTGCTCGACGAGGCTGGGTATGTAGGCGACATCGTGCTGGCCGTCGCCGTCGAACTGGATATCCACGTCATAGCCGTTGAGAAGCGCGTATTTGTGGCCTGCTTGGACGCAGCCGCCGATGCCGAGGTTTTGGGGGAGGGACAAAACGTTGAATCCGTTTCTGTCGCATATCGACAGCGTTTCGTCCGTCGAGCCATCGTTTACGACAACGTAATCGTATCCTGCAGTGATCACGCTTCTCACGACTGAGACGATGCTTTCCTGCTCATTGTAAGCGGGAATGATGACGAGAACGTTTAGATGATGTTTGTTGAGATGTGTATTCGAGGTGTCCATATGCCAAAGTATACCGTGTCGGCACGACCTGTGGCAGCAAAGCGGAGAAGCTGCCGAAATATTACTCCTCATCACCGATGCTAGGCTGGGAATTACGAGAATCTTTTTCTTTGGCGGCGTTGTAGGCGTATTCCCCCCATTGCGTTTCGTCCCCTTGTGCAAAGCGTTGGTGTTGGCTATCATTCATTAAATGGAAGATATTTGTATATTCACACCCACGTACAATCGCGCTCATACGTTGAGCCTGTTGTTCGAAAGTTTGGTAGGGCAGAATTCGCAGCGGTTCTATTGGCTCGTTGTGGACGATGGCTCCACCGACGAGACCGAAGCTCTGATCAAGCGGTTCTCTCTTGCGTCCCCGTTCAGGGTGGTGTACGTCAAGCAGGAGAACGGGGGCAAGCAGCGGGCCTACAACACGGGGGTCGAACACTGTGAAAGCGAGCTGTTCTTTTGCGTGGATTCCGATGACGTGCTGGTTCCGAGCGCGGTCGAAACGATTTTGAATGCATGGGAAGCCTATCGGGCAGACGCGTCGGTGGCCGGATTGGTCGGGTTGTGCGGACGCGATGAGAACACGCCGCTGGGAACGGGTATGCCGCAAAGTAGCGGAACCATTACCTTTTGGGATCTGTACTACAAGAAAGGGCATAAAGGGGATTCGGCTGTCGTCCATCGCACCGACGTGCTGCGGCGTTACCCTTTTTTCGTCGCAGAGGGCGAGAAGTTTATGGCGGAGCCCTATGTGTATCATCAGATTGACCAAGAGTACGTCTTGGGTATTGTCGACGCTGTGCTTATCGTGCGGGAGTACTTAAAGGATGGGTACACGTACAATATTCGCAGGATCACCAAGCAGAATCCCGTTGGATATCGAATTCTCAAGCGGATGTACATTGAATACTCGGATACCCTGTATTTGAAATTTTACAATTCCATACTATATCTGGTCGGTTGCCGATTGAGCGGCATGAAAGGCGGCGTGAAAAGCGCCCCTTATCCGCTTATCGCTGCGCTCGCGTATTTGCCGGCCTTCTTTCTGTGCAAGACCGTATATCGTTGAACGAGGAGAATCCCATGCGAGAGATTGCTCTCGAGGAAATGAAGCAGCTCGAGCTAGAAATCATGGTTGACATTGACGCTTTCTGTCGAAAGCACGGTCTGAGGTACTATTTGGCCGTAGGGACGCTTCTCGGAGCTGTGAGGCATAAGGGCTTTATTCCGTGGGATGACGATATCGATATCGTCATCCCACGCGCTGACTACGAGCAGTTTTACGACCTATTTAAAGAGGAGCATCGCGATTCTTTCTTGCAGGTGGTGTCGTATCGGGATAAGTCTTCGATCTACCCCTTCTTCAAGGTGGTCGATACGAGAACCGTCGTATTCGAGGAATACGTTGACTCGCGTTACAGCTCCGGTGTATGGGTCGACATTTTCCCGCTTGATGCCTTACCTGAGGACAACAGCCTGTTCGAGGCGAATCGCCGGACGAAACGCATCTACGATGTCGTGGTGGCGAACACCGACATTGCGACGACGCCTTTGCGCAAGCTTGCGAAAAAGGTGCTTAAGCCTTTGGTAGGTCGCAGAGACATCTATGCTGTTGCTAGGGAGCTCGATCAGGTGGCGGCTTCGGTGCCGATGGAGGAGGGCTGCGATGTCGGGGTGGTCATCTGGGGGTATAATGAGCGGGAGCGCATGCCGTACTCCATCCTCGAGTCTGTCGAGCTGGAGTTCGAGGGCAAGCGGTTCTTCGCGCCTCGCGACTACGATGCCAATCTGACCGCTATCTTCGGAGACTACATGACGCTTCCTCCCGAATCCGAGCGTTTGCCTCATCTCTGCCGCGCCTACTGGAAAGATGAAGAGCCGAATGGGTGATGGCCGGCGCAAAAGCAGCGAATCGATATCCGAGCGTGAGGTGAAGCCTCTATCTATCAAGCAGAACATGCTGTGGAACTCGTTCGGGTCTATTACTTACCTAGCTTGCCAATGGCTTATTACCATTTTGGTTGTTCGCCTCTCAAGCGGATACGAAGCTGCAGGCACTCTTTCGCTCGCAATGTCCGTGTACAATATCTTCGCGCCTTTTGCCATCTATCGCATGTACACCTATCAGGTCTCCGATGTGAAGCGCGAGAATACAGTGGGGGAGTACTTTGCGTTTCGCATCATCACTTCGTCGGCTGCCTTGGTTTGCTGTCTCGTCTACGCTGCGCTGACCTGTCCGGGGTCGGCGCTTCTCGCTATCGCCCTGTACGCGATATTCAAGATTGTGGGGCTTCTGATCGACGTGCTTCATGGGCTCGATCAGGTGAACAAGCGCATGGACTATATTGGCAAATCTCTTGTCATCCAGGGCGTCTTGACGCTTGCGGCGTTTTGCTCCGTGTTCGCCGTCACGGCGAGTCTTGAGTTCGCCCTTGCTTCGATGGCGATCGTTACCGTTTTGGTGGGCGTTCTGTACGATTTTCCCCGTTCAAGTCGTTTTGAAGCATTGAAGATCAAGATCTCTCGCAAGAAGACTCTTCATCTCCTTAAGTATTGTCTCCCGATCGTGGTTGCGGCGGTGGCTTGCGCGGCCGCGCCTTCGATTCCTCGCCAGTTCTTGTCGTTTTCGCAAGGAGAGGCGGCGCTTGGCATTTATGCTTCAGTAGCCGCTCCGGTCGCCATCATTCAGATGGGGGCGAGCTATATATACAATCCTTTGCTCAGCGTTTTCTCGGAGCAGTACGCTGAAAAGCGTGCTAAGGATCTGGCGGTCACGTTTTGCAAGGTGGTCGGAGGCATCGCTGTGGTTGGCGCGGTGTGCGCCATCGGTTTCGAGCTTCTGGGCTCTTGGCTCTTGACGCTTATTTTCGGCCAGAGCATAGAGCCCTACACGTACTTGCTGATTCCCGTCATAGCGAGCACCATCGTTTCGGCCTATGTGTGGTTCTTCAACGATCTGCTCGTTGCGCTTCGGTGTTTTAGGGGCAGTTTCGTGGGGAACGTCGTTTCCGTTATTATTGCGCTGCCGATCACATTATTCTTCGTGCACGTATTCGGCATGAACGGAGTGAGCTTTACCGTGATCGTGGCTTATGGGGTAGGGGCTCTGGTTATGGCACTCTACTTGCTCGCTTTGGTGAGGCGGGGTTTGAGAGAGGAATCTCGCTAAGAGCGGTTCAAAAATTCTTTTTGTTCAATTTCCGGCTTGTCTTCCAATAATAGTACGTCAATATTTTTGAAGATATCTTTTTTGGTGGCTTCTATCCAGGTAAAATGATAAAGTCTACGATGTTCTTATGTAGCGTTATTTGCAAAATTTGACAGTCAACCAGTATAGGGATTATCTCGCTTCCTCGAGCTGCGGAAACTCGCGTCGGCCATGAACAAATGGCGGAGCACCCTTTCCACTTTGGGCCACTTCTCGTCGTCGCGCTTGACCCTGAAGAGGTAGGCGTACCAGTTGAGGTACGACTGGAGGTACTTGAGGTCCATGCCCACGTAGCCGCGCAGGTAGCGCCTCACCCACGAGCAGAGGTTGTTGACCATGGCCATGTGCTCAAGGTACTCCGGGTCCCTGGTGTCGGCCTTGCAGGGCCGGTCGATGCCCCGCACCGCCTCGACCAGCGACCTGTGGGACTTCTCCATGTCGTGGAAGATCTCCGAGCCCTCGGCGATGTGCGGGAGCAGGGCCTCCTTTATGCGCTTCGCGGACGGCTTGCCGTGCCCGCACCTGACGGCGACAACGTTCTTGCGCGCGTCGATCGCCACGGCGATGCAGATCTTGTTCTTGCTGAGGCCCTTCTTCGGCCTCCACCCGGGGTCACCCTTGAGGTCGGAGTCAGTGACGTACATCTCGTCGATCCACACCTTGCCCCCCAGCACGATCCGGTCCTGGTAGCCGTCCACGGTGGCCATGACCCGGTGGCGCCACTCCCAGGCCGTCTGGTGGGAGATGCCGCAGAGCTCGGCGCAGGCGTCGAGCTGCACGTTGAAGCACATGAGGCGTATGAAGACCACCCACCTCCAGAGCGCCCTCTTCGCGTTCTCGAAGACGGTCCCAGTGAGCGAGTTGAACTTCCGGCCGCACCGGCCGCACGACCAGGCGCGGTGGCCCGCGGGCGTGGAGCCGTCGGAGGCGCAGCCCTCGTACGAGCACGACGGGCACCTCGGCCTCGGCCTCCACTTCCGCGCCGCCTCGTCGTAGGTCCCGGCGCCGACGAGCTCGCGGCACCTCCTGGTCTCGACGGCATCCACCAGAAGGGCGAAGTCCGCGTCGGAAAGCGCGTCGACCCCGCCCGAGAAGGGGTTCGGGCTCTTCATTTGGCGTTGTCCCATCCGCGCAGGCGCCCATCCGGCCGGGACGTCGCCAAACATAGGGCCAGATGGGCACCCGCGCAAATCTACGTTTGGCAGCGTGATTGTACCACCCTGCCGCGGCGGCTAGATGAGCACGCCCTCATCCCTACACTGGTTGACTGTCGGATTTGCAAAATTGTTCACACGATACGCTTTTATTCTTGTTTTGAACAAAATGATGGCTTGAATCCTTCGCACGTGCATGGGGAGAAAGGGAGGGCCGGATGCTTCACTTGATGTCGCGCCGATCGTTTCTGCTAGCGACAGTTGGCGGTTTTGCCTTGCTTGCCCTCCCTGGGTGCGAATCGTTCGCGGGAAACGCCGTGGTGATCTACTCGTGTGCCGAAGGTGTGAGGAACGAGTCGCTGCTGACCGCATTGCGGAGCAGGTTTCCTTCGTACGACATTCGGCTGCGTTACGTTCCGACCGGGAACTGCGCTGCCAAACTCAAAATGGAGGGATCCCGATCCGAGGCCGATATCGTGCTCGACCTTGAGGGCGGGTACATCGAGCAAATCTCCGATCAGCTGGAGGATCTATCTGGATTTGACTCTTCCCGATATTGCTCTGATCTTCTGGATCCCGACGGCAGGTACTTTCCTTTTGCCCGAGAGAGTGCCTGCATCGCAGTGAGCAGGGAGGGCCTTGCTCGCCGAGGGCTGGACGCGCCCGATTCGTACGAATCGCTGACGGATTCGAAGTACCGAGGTTTAGTGTGCATGCCGAACCCTCGTTCCTCTGGCACTGGTTACAACTTTTTGAAAAGCCTTGTGAACGCCTGGGGCGAGGATGAGGCCTTCGCATATTTCGATCGACTTGCGGAAAACGTCTACCAGTTCACCTCTTCGGGTTCCGGTCCGGTGAACGCGCTGGTTCAGGGTGAGGCAGCTATAGGGCTGGGCATGACCTTTCAGGCGGTTTCCGAGATTAACCAGGGAGTCGATTTGGAGGTCATGTTCTTCGAGGAGGGCGCTCCATGGGCCGTGTACGGAATGGGTATGGTGGCCGGTCGCGGGGATCGTCCTGCGGTCAGAGACGTGTTCGAGTGGTTGTCCACCGAGGGCGTGCGCATCGACAACGCGCTCTACGTTCCCGATCAGGTGCTTGTGGACTATAAGGCTGAGATAGACCATTATCCACGCGATATACGCTATGCGGATATGACGGGCATAACCGATCCCGATGAGAAGAAGAGATTGCTGGAGAAATGGAAGTACTGATGACCGATTCGATTTGCGAAGATTCGTCCAAGCTTTCCGTGCGGGGCCTGGTCAAGCGCTTTGATGGGAAAGAGACGCTGCACAACCTCACTTTCGATGTGCGTGAAGGTGAGTTCTTGTCCATCCTGGGGCCTTCCGGATGCGGAAAGACGACGACGTTGCGCATCCTCATCGGATTGTTGGAGCCTGACGAAGGAATGATTCTTCTGGATGGCAGGGATATCACGCGCGCGGCTCCGGACGACCGCGGCATGGGCATCGTGTTCCAGAACTATGCGTTGTTTGAGAACATGACGGTTTTGGGCAACGTTGAGTACGCGCTGAAATTCAAGCCGGAGCTGCGTGGTGATCGTCGTGCGATTGCGACTTCCGTTTTGGAACAGATTGGCTTGATCGACCTAATGGATCGTGGGGTTCGGGATCTTTCGGGTGGTCAGCAGCAGCGGGTGTGCATTGCCCGCACGCTGGCGCTCAATCCGAAGATCATCCTATTCGACGAGCCGATGAGCGCGCTCGACGTCGAAGCTCGTCTGTCGTTGAGGGCCGAGCTCAAGCGTATTCAGGGCGAATTCGGCACCACGATGATCTACATCACCCATGATCAGGAAGAAGCGTTCGCGTTGTCGGATCGAATCATGGTGATGGGAGGGGGTCGTATCCATCAGCTTGCCGATCCCGAGGAGATCATTGCGAATCCGGCCGACGATTACGTGTCGGAATTCGTCGTGCGCAACCTGCGCATCAAGATGGATTCCCTGGCGCGTTTCATGGGCAGGTAGGTCGAGATGCGTGCTTTCGGTAAGATAACCGTCGTTCGTGCGGCGCTGTTCCTGTTCTTCTTGTTTGCGGCCGTCCTTCCCCTGCTCGGGATGTTCGCCGGCCTGTTCAGCCCCGAAGCCCAGTCGGTGTTTGGGAGCGAGCGCTTTGCAGCGGCGTGTATGAACTCGTTGGGCGTTGCACTGGCTGCGACTGCCATTTCCGTCCCGCTTGCGCTTGTTATGTCGTGGGTGCTTTGCCGTACGAACATCCGTGGCAAGGGGGTAGTGGCCGTGGTCATGACGCTTCCCATGCTCATACCCTCTCTCGCGCACGGTATGGGGCTTGTGTTCTTGCTTGGGTCGAACGGGGTGTTCACCAATCTGTTCGGGTTAGGCTTTTCCATCTATGGGTTCTGGGGCATCGTGCTGGGATCGGTGCTCTATTCCTTCCCCTCGGCTTTCTTGCTGATATACGATGTGATGAAGTACGAGGATGCTTCCGCATACGAGGCCGCACGGGTTCTGGGCATTCCGAAGATCAATCAATTTACCAGCATCACCTTGCCTTACCTGCGCAAGCCTCTGATATCGGCGGCTTTCGCCACGTTCACGCTCGTGGTGACCGACTATGGTGTTCCCCTGATGGTCGGAGGGAAGACCATCACTTTGCCTGTGCTCATGTATCAGGAGGTCATCGGTCTGTTAAACTTCGACACGGGTATAGCCGTGGGTTTCGTGCTGCTGATTCCTGCGGTCATCGCTTTCGTGGTCGATATGTTGAATGCCGACAAAGGCAAGATGTCGTTCGTTTCGACAGGGTTCTCGCTGTCGAGCAGCCATCTTCGTGATGCAGCGGGTTATGTGGTTAGCGCGGCAACGTCATTGTTCGTGTTGCTGCCTTTGGCGTCGTTCGTGCTGGTTTCGTTTGTGCGCAAATACCCGGTGGATATGTCCTTCACCTTCGATAACATCGGTCGCTCGCTGAACATGGGCATGGGCGCGTACTTGATCAACTCGCTTGAGATAGCTCTTGCCGTAGCGTCGGTCGGAACCGTTCTCGCATATGCATCCGCTTACGTCACGGCTCGCATGGGCGGACGGTTTGCACGGATCCTGCATCTGGCATGCATCACGACCCTTGCCATTCCGGGTATAGTGTTGGGTGTTTCGTACGTGATGTTCTTCAACGGGTCGTTTTTGTACGGAACGCTGGGCATCCTGGTGCTAGTCAACCTGGTGCACTTTTTCGCATCACCTTATCTGATGGCTTACAACGCCCTTGGCAAGGCGAACGAGAACCTGGAGGCTGTGGGGTCTTCCATGGGAATAGGGCGCATCAGCATTCTCAAGGATGTCTTGGTTCCCCAAACCGCCGATACGATCGTCGAGATGTTCTCGTACTTCTTCGTGAACTGTATGGTGACTATTTCCGCGGTTGCTTTTTTGGCTACGACGCTAGACATGCCGTTGGCTCTGCTCATCACCGATTTGGACGCGCAACGCCTGACTGAGTGCGCGGCGTTCGTCTCGCTGACAATTTTGATTGCTAATATCATCATGAAGGTTTCGGCGGTCGGAGTGAAGCGGCTCGTGAGCCGCAGAGGCGAGGTCCGAGTTTGAGGGAGCGGATCGCAAGACATATAAAAGGTTATCATGTAGCGCAACATAGAACGGTTTTCAAGGTTGCAGGGCGATGGGGAAGGAATGTAGACGGCATGCTCGATTTGAAAGAATTCAAGATTTTAGTCGCGCTTGAGGAGCAAAGGTGCAAGTCTCTAACGCAGCGTGAAATATCTGCGGCTTCCGGTCTTTCGGTGGGTACGGTTAATCGTGTTATGCCCCTTTTACGCGAACGGGGCTTGGTTCGCGACGGAGTGCTTACTGATTGTGGGCTGGAAGCACTCGATCCTTACCGTGTTAAAAGGGCGGTGCTGGTTGCGGCTGGGTTCGGGTCTCGTTTGGTCCCTATTACGCTCAACACCCCTAAGCCTCTGATCCGGGTGCATGGGCAACGCATCATAGACTCCCTGCTTGATGCGGTTCTGGCTGCTGGGATTGAAGATATCCTCATTGTCCGGGGGTACCTGGCAGAGCAATTCGATCAGCTTCTGTACAAGTATCCCATGGTCAAGTTCATCGACAATCCTCTATATAACGAAGCGAACAACATTTCGTCCATCCTTGCTGCGGGGGATATCCTGTCAAATGCCTATGTGCTGGAGTCGGATCTGCTGCTATACAATCCGAAGCTCATTACAAAGTATCAGTACGCCTCAAATTACCTTGGCGTACCCGTCGAGGTGACTGATGATTGGTGCTTCCATACGCGCAGCGGGGTGATCACGGGTCTTTCAGTGGGCGGAACGGATTGCCATCATATGTTTGGCGTGTCGTATTGGAGTGCGGAAGACGGCAAACGGCTTGCGACGGACATTCCTGCGACGTATTCCATGCCGGGAGGCAAAGAGCGCTATTGGGACGAGGTACCTCTGCGTTATTTCTCAAAGAGCTATGAGGTGCGCGTCCGTGAGTGCTCGTTCGACGATATCATCGAGATCGATACCTACCGTGAACTGCAAGAGCTCGATCCTGCGTATGCTGTGTAAGGCAAGCACTTGTGATGCCTTTTTGGCTTTCTGGCATGCTAATACGCACATTCTGTTTTGCTTGGAAAATGACTTTTGTTCTTCGTTCGTTGATGTCTTACACTTGTACATTCTTGATGCTCTGCAATGCGAGTGGTTTTGCTCGTCTGCGCTATGGTTCGATCGACAGGAGAGGTGCGGATCGCTTCCGCCAAACAAGTTATGCAAAAGGGATTTCTCGAGGTTTTGCACAGGCACAGGGTCGATATGATTTTGATCGCCGTCGTTGCGGTCATGATGATCCATGCCTTGTACTGCTACTCGTTCAGCGATTCGGGGCTCGCCCTTACTTTTTCCGGTGTTTCCGTCGTTATCGCCGCGCTGGCGTACCTGTTGATACGGGACGCTTGAATCGAGGGTGCGCCATCAGGGTTGAAATGGCGTTCTTGGTGGGTTTGATAAGCTGCGGCCTCTTGTATTCTGTGGTTTTCGCGCCGGGGACCGTTCCTGACGAAACCTATCATTTCGAGGCGTCGTACAAGCTCGCGGACTACATCATGCTGCAAGGACCCACCGTGGATTCCCTGCCGGTGAGAGAAGACGATTCGGTTCTGTTGGACGGCATGCTTCAATCATGGGCTCTCGGATACGACAAGTACCGCTCGGTCATAGACCAGTTCGCCTTTTTCGCGAACGACGCATCCCGTGTTGCTGTCGAGCCCGTCTCTTCGTTCGACTGGACTGCGAACCCTCCGTACATCAAGCTTCCCTCGGCTTTGGGCATCGTGTTGGCCACGCTGCTCAATCTCGGAAGCTTTCCGCTGTTCTATCTGGGAAGATTCTTCAATTTGCTGATGTTTGCGGCGTTGGCGTATTTCGCCGTTCGCATTACCCCAGTTGGCAAGAACGCCATGATGGTTGCAGGGCTTCTTCCCATGACGCTGCATCTGGCGTCTTCTTATTCGTACGATGCCGGAATCATGGGTTTGGCCTTCCTGTTGACGGGTATGTGCTTGCGAGCCGTGTACGGAGAGGGCCTTATGAGCCGAAGGGAAAAGGCGGGGATCGTTGTCGTTGCGGTTCTGCTTGCTCCGTGCAAGGTGGTGTACACGGTCATCGTGCTTCTCGTCATCCTGATACCGAGAAAGCGGTTCTCCTCGACTGCCGCTTCTGCACGGTTCAAAGCCATCGCGATCGGATGTGCTCTACTTTCCGTGCTCGTGTTCCGGGCTGCGGGCTTGCTGCAAATGGCGGGAGTCGCATCTTCGTCGACCGCCGAGGGCTCGCGTGGCGACGAATACGGCACGTTTTACAGCCTATCCGGGCTCGTCTCGGATCCCTTGAACACGGTCTTGCTTTTTCTCAGAACGTTCGACGTGCAAGGGTTCTTTCTACCTGGATACCCTCGTCGGCGGGTCCCTTGCTTGGTTCCAAGTCGATCTCAAGGCACCGCTCTACATCACGGTAGCCCTGCTGTTCATCGTGGTCTTGTCAGCGCAACGCTCCGAAGGCGACAACGTCGTCATTCCTGGTGCGCACAGGGTTTTGTGTGGAGGTTTGGCCTTGGCCGGGGGTTTGGGCGTGATACTTTCGATGCTGATCGGGTGGACGTTCACCAGCGAAAGCGTCGTGCAGGGCGTGCAGGGGCGTTACTTCCTCCCGCTGCTTCCCATGGCCGCGTTGGCGATGCGAAGTAAACATATGAGTATCGATATCCCTCTTGGCATGGGGTTCGTCTATATCATGATCGCTGTCAACGCGATGTACCTTGTTCGCACCTTCTCCGTTGCCGTGGGGGTGTAGCGACTGGTTGAGCGGCTCGGGCTCGACGGTTTTGTCTTGGTTTGCTGTATTCTAGGAAGGCGTGTTCATGCAGGTTTCGTATTGCGGCTTGTGCCGCGGGCATGGGAAGATATTTGTCGCCTTGCGCATTTCCTCGGTCGATGATGCTTGCGTCGTGCGGTTTCGCTCGGAGGGCGAGGCGGTCGGCCGATTGCCATGCGACACGTACGAGGAAAACGGGTTGCGCATCGCGGCGCTGCCCGTCGTCGACTTCGACCAAGCGCTCGTCGTCGAGGAGGTTGATTCTTCGGGTGCCGTAAGGGGAGCGTTCAGAAAGAAGCTCTCGGCTCGGAGGGCGAAGTGGGAATCGCGGTTCCGCTACCGCTTCGACCGAGAGCTTGTCGACGTCATCCGCAACTACGACGGGACGTTTCGCTTCACCGAAAACCATCTGGAGTTCGTCGCGGCGGTTCCCGATGCCGATCGCTTCCTCGTGCGAGCGGCGCTGGTCGTTTCGGGAGTCTCCTCTCCTGAGGATCTGTCGATAACCTGCATCGGCACCGACGGTAGGAGCGTCGATGTCGGAGTCGTGCGCTGCGGAGGGTCGGTCGTGAAGCCCGTCAAGGGATCCGGGTTCTCGTACGCCTGCATCCCGGTTTCCATCAGCGTTCCCAAGTCGCTTGAGAACTACTGCTTCGAGATCCGCGATGCGGCCGATTCTTCCGCGACGCGGTTCAGCGTCCTCGAAGCGTGGCTGCTCGGTTGCATGTTGGAGGATTTCGGCGCATTGACCAGGAACGCTCAGATCGATTCCCGCTACCCTGCGTGGTTCGAGAAACATCGCGCCGACGAGGCCGTGCTTCGCGTGCAGCGCGAGACGGCGTTGGAGGGCGCCCCCTGTTTTCAGCATCGTGGTTCCCCTGTACAAGACCCCGCGCAGGTTCTTCGACGAGATGGTGCAGTCGGTTTGGGCGCAGACGTACGCCCGGTGGGAGCTGATCTTGGTCAACGCCAGCCCTGAAGACGAGGAGCTTGCCGGGAGCGGTTCGAGCGGCGAGCCGCTCCGACGAACGGGTCAAGGTCGTGGCTCTTGAGGAGAACGGAGGGATATCGGCGAACTCGAACGCCGGCATCGCTGCCGCATCGGGCGATTTCGTGTGCTTCTTCGATCACGACGACCTGATAGAGCCCGACCTCCTCTACGAATACGCACTCGCCGTGCTCGAGCATCCCGATACGGACTTGCTGTACTGCGACGAGGACAAGAAGGGGGAGGACGGGCGGCACTTCGATCCGTTCTTCAAGCCCGATTTCAACCTTGACCTGCTGCGGAACAACAACTACATCTGTCATATGCTCACGGTGCGACGCGGTGTGCTCGACCAGGTCGGCCTGTTGGATCCGGCATGCGATGGGGCCCAGGACCATGACCTGACCCTGAGAGTGAGCGAATGCGCTCGGCATATCCATCACGTGCCGAAGATTCTGTATCATTGGCGCGTGAGCGCAGGGATCGACGGCGGGGCGGGCATCGAGGGACAGCAAACCCTACGCCACGCTTGCCGGCATCCGTGCTGTCGAGAACCACTTGAGCCGCCTCGGCCTTTCGGCGACGGTCGATCAGGCGAGAAGGCCTGCAACGTATCGGGTTAGGTACCGTGTTCCGGAGGACGAGCCGCTGGTGTCGATCGTCATTCCCAACAAGGACAGCCTGTCCGTGCTCAGGCAGTGCGTAGACTCCATCCTGGACAAGTCAACTTACGATGCGTACGAGATCGTCATCGTCGAAAACAACAGCACCGAGGTGGAAACGTTTGCCTATTACGAAGAAGTCGCGAAGGATTCGCGCGTGCGATGCGTGTTCTTCGACGGTCCCTTCAACTTCTCGAAGATCATCAACCAGGGCGTCGAAGCTGCGAAGGGGGAGTATTGCATCCTCTTGAACAACGATACGGAGGTCATCACGCCCGATTGGATCGAGACGATGCTGGGACTGTGCGCTCGGCAGGACGTGGGTGCGGTCGGTGTGAAGCTGTACTACCCCGATGACACCATCCAGCATGCGGGCATTGGCATAGCCCCCTCCGTTGCCGCCTGTCTGCACCAGTCGCTTCCGCGAAGCGATGCGGGGTATTTCGCCCTCAACGACGCGCAGCAGGACCTGAGCGCCGTCACCGCTGCATGCATGATGACGAAGCGCAGCGCCTTCGAGCAGGTGGGCGGTATGACGGAGGATCTCGCGGTTGCGTTCAACGATCTTGATTATTGCCTCAAGCTGCGAGAGCTCGACTATCTGGTCGTGTACACTCCTGAGGTGGAGTTGTACCACTACGAGTCTTTGTCGCGGGGATCTGAGGATACGGCTGAGAAGGTGACTCGGTTCCTGAGGGAGATCGCCTATATGAACGATAGATGGGCCGAGTACTATGCTGCAGGTGACCCGTACCTCAACATTAATCTGAGCCGTAGCGAGCCGGGATCGTACTATTTCCGTCTTCCCCATAAAGATTAAGATGAGGCAGGTTTTGCCCCTCAAGCTATGAGGCCGGTGTCTTTCATACTTTTCCTGGAGCAAGCTAGCAGTGGCAGCGTATTGTATTACAATGAACTTTTCTGCGGCAGCAAAGGAGAGATCTACATGAAGGGCATAATACTTGCTGGAGGCAGCGGCACGCGCCTGTACCCGCTCACCACGGTGACGTCGAAGCAGCTGCTGCCGGTGTACGACAAGCCGATGATCTACTACCCGCTGTCGGTGCTCATGATGGCGGGCATCCGCGAGATCCTCATCATCTCGACGCCCGCCGACCTGCCGAACTTCGAGCGCCTGCTCAAGGACGGCTCGGACTACGGCGTGAGCCTGTCCTACGCCGAGCAGCCCAGCCCGGACGGCCTGGCGCAGGCCTTCGTCATCGGCGAGGAGTTCGTGGGCGGCGACAGCTGCGCGCTGGTGCTGGGCGACAACATCTTCTACGGCAACGGCCTGGGGCGCCACCTGCGCGCCGCCGTCGAGCGCGCCGAGCGCGAGGGCGGCGCGACCGTGTTCGGCTACCACGTGGACGACCCCGAGCGCTTCGGCGTGGTGGAGTTCGACGAGGAGTTCAACGCCGTGTCCATCGAGGAGAAGCCCGAGAACCCCAAGAGCAACTACGCGGTCACCGGCCTGTACTTCTACGACAGCCGCGTGTGCGGGCTGGCCAAGCAGGTGAGGCCGAGCGCGCGCGGGGAGCTTGAGATCACCACCCTCAACCAGATGTACCTGGAGGACGGCTCGCTCAACGTGGTGACGCTGGGCCGCGGCTACGCGTGGCTGGACACCGGCACCATGGAGAGCCTGTTCGAGGCCTCCGAGTTCGTGCGCGCCGTGGAGCGCAGCCAGGGACTGAGCGTGTCGGTGGTGGAGGAGATCGCCTACCAGAACGGCTGGATCGACCGCGATCGCCTTCTGGCCGCCGCCGACAAGTACGGCAAGTCCGTCTACGGCCAGCACCTCAAGAAGGTCGCCGAGGGCAGGATCGTGCCGCACAAGGAGGCGATGTGAGCATGAGGATCCTCGTCACCGGCGGCAACGGCCAGCTGGGCAACGAGCTGCAGCGCATCCTGCGCGAGGGCCGCTCGGAGATCGGGCCGATCCCGGACGCCTACGCGGGCGCGGAGGTCGTGGCGACCGACGTAGACGAGCTGGACGTCACCGATGCCGACGCCGTCATGGCCTTCGTCGCGCAGGGCGGCTTCGACCTCATCGTCAACGGCGCCGCCATGACGAACGTCGACGGCTGCGAGACGGCCGAAGACGCGGCGTTTCGCGTGAACGCCGAAGCACCGGGCAACCTCGCGCGCGCCGCGGAGGCGGCCGGCGCCAAGTTCGTGCAGGTGTCGACCGACTACGTGTTCCCGGGCACCGAGCCCGAGCCGCGCGTCGAGGACGACCCGACGGGCCCCGTCTCGGCCTACGGGCGCACGAAGCTGGCCGGCGAGGAGCGCTCGCTTGAGGCGTGCAGCCGCTGCTTCGTGGTGCGCACGGCGTGGCTGTACGGCTACGTGGGGAAGAACTTCGTCAAGACCATGATGCGCCTAGGTGCGGACCGCGACGAGGTCACCGTGGTGGACGACCAGTTGGGCAACCCGACGTCGGCGAACGACCTGGCGCACGAGATATTGAAGATCGCCGCCACCGAGAACTACGGCGTGTACCACTGCACTAACGAGGGAACCTGCTCGTGGGCCGACTTTGCCGAGGCCGTCATGGAGGGCGCGGGGCTCGACTGCGCCGTCATCCGCTGCACGTCGGCGGAGTACGCGGCCATGAACCCCGCGTCCGCGAAGCGCCCGGCGTACTCGTCGCTTCGCAACAAGCGCCTGGAGGACACCGTGGGCAACGAGATGCGCCCGTGGCGCGACGCGCTCTCCGCGTACTTGAACAACCTACCCGAGATGGAAGGCTAGAGGAATGTCAGAGATCTTCGAACCGAAGCGCATCATCGTCACCGGCGGAGCCGGGTTCATCGGAAGCAACTTCGTCCACTGGGTGGTGGACAACCAGCCGGACGTGCACGTCGTCGTGCTGGACGCGCTCACCTATGCCGGCAACCTGGACAACCTCGCCGGCATCCCCGAGGAGCGCATGACCTTCGTCCACGGCGACATCTGCGACGAGGCGCTGCTGGAGGAGATCGTCCCCGGCGTGGACGCCATCGTGCACTTCGCCGCCGAGTCCCACAACGACAACTCCATCGCCGACCCGGAGCCGTTCGTGCGCACCAACGTGCACGGCACGTTCCGCCTGCTGGAGGCCGCGCGCAAGCACGACGTGCGCTTCCACCACATCTCCACCGACGAGGTGTACGGCGACCTCGCATTGGACGACCCGGCGCGCTTCACGGAGGAGACGCCGTACCGTCCGAGCAGCCCGTACAGCTCCACCAAGGCGTCGTCCGACATGCTGGTGCGCGCGTGGTTCCGCACCTACGGAGTGCGCGTCACCATCTCGAACTGTTCGAACAACTACGGCCCGCGCCAGCACATCGAGAAGTTCATCCCGCGCCAGATCACCAACGTGCTCACCGGCATCCGCCCGAAGCTCTACGGCGACGGCCTGAACGTGCGCGACTGGATTCACACAGAGGACCACTCCTCGGCCGTGTGGGCGATCCTGACGAAGGGACGTCTGGGCGAGACGTACCTGATCGGGGCGGACGGTGAAAAGAACAACATCGACGTGCTGCACGCCATCCTGGAGGGCATGGGCAAGGGCGCGGACGACTTCGACTGGGTCAAAGACCGTCCCGGCCACGATCGCCGCTACGCCATCGACTCCTCGAAGCTGCGCTCGGAGCTGGGATGGGAGCCGAAGCACACCGACTTCGCGGAAGGGCTCAAGGCCACCATCGCATGGTACCGCGACAACCCCGCGTGGTGGCAGGGCGCCAAGGAGGCCGTCGAGGCCAAGTACGCGAAGCAGGGGCAATAGGAGGCGGCATGGCAGCGGGAGACAGCGTCAAGCACGGCAACTTCACGTTCACCGAGACCTCCATCGAGGGCGTGCTCGTGGTGGACGTCACCGCCTACGGCGACGAACGCGGCTACTTCGTGGAAACCTACAAACGCCCCGACTTCGTCGCGGGCGGCATCGACTGCGAGTTCGTGCAGGACAACCAGTCCTCCTCGGTCAAGGGCGTGCTGCGCGGCCTGCACTTCCAGATAGAGCATCCGCAGTCCAAGCTCGTCCGCGTGGTGTCGGGCGAGGTGTTCGACGTGGCCGTCGACTTGCGCCCGGACAGCCCCACCTACGGAAAATGGGAGGGCGCGGTGCTGTCGGCGGAGAACCGTCGCCAGTTCTTCGTGCCGCGCGGGTTCGCCCACGGCTTCCTCGTGTTGTCCGATATCGCCGAGTTCTGCTACAAGTGCGACGACGTGTACCATCCCAACGACGAGGGCGGGCTTATGTGGAATGATCCCGAGATCGGCATCGAGTGGCCCATCTCGGAGGGTATGGAACTCGTGCTGAGCGAGAAGGACAAGGCGCATCCGGGGCTCAAGGATCTCGCCTAGCTTATGAAAATCAAGAATCTTGTCCTGTGCAGAGGCGACGGCAAAGGTTATGCCCGTCTCCGCATCGTTGGCTCTGCCGGACGTGACGTTGCGGTTGAGGCGGCGCTTGAAGATGGCTCATCGATTCCGACCCTTTGGCTGAAGGAGTCCGATCCCGCTTCGGATGTTGTCGGGGTGTTGGTGTTCCCCTTGCTCGACGATGTCACGTTGTTCGTCAGAGTCGTGCAGCGCGGCGGGGATGAACCCTTGTGCGCGATGCGCTTGCCTGCCGGGAAGCTGAAATGGCTCTCTCGCCTGAACTACCGCCTCCGTCCGTCCCTGTGCGTTGCTTTGCGTGGCGCGGACGAGCGGTCGGTCGATCGTTTGCGCCTTTCGCTGGTCATGTGTATGCCGGATGGCGAGGAGGGGGTATGGCGCATTGCCGCCGAGTCCCGTTCGCTGGGATCTCAGCCGAGGTTCTCTGCCTGGGACGGTGTAGGGCATGCGCTTCAAATAGATCCTATCTTCTTCGAGGATCAGTGCATACCCGATGGCACTGTCGAAGGCGTTCGCCGTCGGATGGTGGTTTCGGTTCGCGTTCCCGCTGCGACGGGCGGCTTGTTCGTAGTCGCCGAGGACGAGACGGGTGCTGCCTTGCCCGCCATGCTGGGGTTCGATAAGGCTGCGTTTTTCGGCGAGCTGCACCGCGCGCTTCGGCGCGTGCGCAACGCTGCGGACGAGGACGACTATCGTGCTTGGCGCGAATCGCGGAAGATGGAAGGGCTTTCCGGGTCGCGCTTGGATCCTGAAGTTTCCCTCTCTCCGTTGGTGAGCATCGTCGTGCCCTGCTATCGGGTGAACGAGCGCTACTTCGAGGAGATGCTGGAATCCGTCCTTGCGCAAAGCTACGTTCGGTGGGAACTCGTCCTCGTCGATTCCGAGAGCGAATCCTCAAAGGTGCCGGGCATCGTCGAGCGCATCGCTGACGATCGCATCACGGTGGTTCCGCTGCGCGACAACCTCGGCATCGTGGGCAACACGAACGCCGGCATTCAGCATGCGCGGGGCGAGTACGTGGCGTTCCTCGACTACGACGACGTGCTGGAGCCGAACGCGCTGGAGGCGTACGTCCAGGCTGTCGCCGAGCATCCCGACGCGGGCCTGCTGTACTGCGACGAGGACTCGTTCGAGGTCGCGGGCGCGTTCAAGAACCCTGTGTTCAAGACTGATTTCAACCGAGATCTGCTGTACTCGCACAATTGCATCACGCATTGGCTCATGGTGCGCAAGGACGTTTTGGCCGAGACGGGCCTGTCCGACGACGAGGTGAATGGGGCGCAGGATTACGACCTCGCCTTGCGTGTGTCGGAAACCGGACGCGAGATTGTGCACGTGCCGCACATGCTGTACCACTGGCGCGTGCATGGCGAGTCGACCGCAGGGGACAACCTGGGGAGCAAGCCCTACGCTCACCAGGCGGGGAAGATCGCGCTGCGCCGGCATTTCGACCGCCGCGGGATACCCGTCTCGGTGGAGGACGGCGACGGGCCGTTCGTGTACCGGGTCCGCTACCAGCTGCCCGACCCTCAGCCGAGCGTGGAGATCCTCATCCCCAGCAAAGACCATGTCGACGTGCTGGATCGCTGCGTTCGCAGCATCCTGGAGAAGTCGGCCTACGGGAACTACCGCATCACCGTCATCGAGAATAACAGCATGGAGGACGAGACGTTCGCCTACTACCGCGAGCTCGAGGCGCGCAGCGATCGCGTCCGCGTCATCGAATGGCCGCACGGGTTCAACTATGCCAAGATCATGAACTTCGGTGCCGCTAGCACCGATGCGGATCTGCTTTTGCTGCTGAACAACGACACCGAGGTGATCGCACCCGACTTCATCGAGGAGATGGCGGGCTACCTGCAACGTCCCGAGGTGGGCATCGTCGGCGCGAAGCTGCTGTATTACGACGGTCTCGTGCAGCACGCGGGCATGCTCATCGGCCCTGACGGCACGGTTGTGCACGTAAACCAGAACGTGCCCGATGCGCAAGGCTGCTATCTTGGCCGGTCGGTGCGCCCCGGCAATTTCTCAAGCGTGACGGGCGCATGCCAGATGGTGAAGAGGACGGTGTTCGAAGAGGTGGGTGGTTACTCTGAGGAGTTCGCGGTGGGGTACAACGACGCCGACTTCTGCTGCAAAGTGAGCGCAGCGGGCTACTCGGTGACGTTTACGCCGTACGCGAAGCTGTACCACAACGAGTTCGTATCTCGTGGGCGCGAAGAGGGGGATCCCTCGAAGATGCAGCGCTGGCTGCGCGAGCGCGCTCTTATGCAAGAGAAATGGCCGCAGTTCTTCGAGCAGGGGGATCCGTTCTCGAACCCGAACCTCGATAGGGACAGCCTGTACTTCGCGCTTCCCTCGCCGGAGGACGCGCGCCGTTAACGGCCGAGGATCTTTTTCGCGGGTTTGAGGACGGCCTCGCCGACGCGGTACGTCTTCGATGCGCGCAATTCCTCGACTTCGCGCCAAGCGCGCAGTGCATCGTTCTTCTGCTCTTCCATGCGCCGATTCGTTTCCCTTAGCAGGAAGAACAGGAAATCGTCGGCATTGTCGCACAGCAGGTGGCGCACCTGGTCGTAGGTTTGCGGATCGAAGTAGTCGGCCTCCTTCATCGTATCCAGGCCGAGTTTCGCGCATCCGCGCTCCTGCATCTCACGACGCAGCTCCTCGAAGGCGTCGCGGGCTTTCAGGCTGCAGAGGTTGAAGAACACCGACTCGGCCGCCCAGTTCTTGAAGCCCCGCTCGACCGCGGCGAAGCGCCCGGCGTTCTCAAGGTGCTGCTTGGCGGCGACGAAGGATCGGTGGAAGTCGAGGGGGGCTCGTTCGTTCGTGGCGATGTTGCTGTTCGGGTTGTTCACTCGATAGTGGTACAGCACCTCGTCTACCGTGGCGACACGGTCGGCCTGGGCCAGCGCGCAGCAGACGAAGTACAGGTCGGCGCTGCGCTGGACCTCATGGAAGCGTAGGCCGCTTGCCTGTACGAACGAGGATCGGAACAGCTTGTTCCACGTCCAGTTCTGAAAGGCATAGAACAGCTTGTCGGGGTTGTCGCCGGGTGACGACACGCGGTCGGCGGGGAAGGCGTCGGCGTCCAGCGACCAGGGCATGGGAAGCGTCTCGCCGGTTTCATCGTTGTACGAATCGACCCGGTACGCCACCACGTCGGCGCCGGTTTCCTCGGCGCGCCGAACGACTTTCTCAAGCAGCTGCGGTTCGGCGAAGTCGTCGGCGTCGAAGAACGCGAGGTAGCGTCCGCGCGCCACGTCCAGTCCGGCGTTGCGGGCGGCGCCCTCGCCCTTGTTCTCCTGGTGGATGACGCGCATACGATCGTCGCGGGCGGCCATGTCGTCGAGGAGGCTTCCCGTGCCGTCGGTGGATCCGTCGTTTACGCAGATGAGCTCGAAGTCGGGCATGGTCTGGGCCAGCACGCTTTCCACGCACTGGCGGATATGGCGTTCGCCGTTGTAGGCCGGCACGACGATGGAGACGATGGGGGTGTCGCTCATGCTTCTCTCTATCCTCTCGCGCGAGCGTCGTCGAGGGCTTCGACGAGCAGCTCTCGGTCGAGGCGGGCGACCCCGCTTTCCTTGCCGACGAACGCGAGCTTGTCGACCTGCGTGCTCGAACGCTTGACGAAGTCGAGGCACTGGTCGATGTCGTCAAGGTCGGTGGGATTCTCGAGCAAAAGCGCGCTTCCCTGCTTCGCCGCGTACGCGCCGCATCCCAGCAGCTCGGGCCATTGGGAAAGCGAGAGGGAGGCGACGCACAGCTCTCGCCCTCCGTTTTGCGGGGGCTGCGTTTCAACAAGGGTTCGCTCGCAGAGGGCGATGCAGGTTTTCTGAGGCGTGTCGCAGGCGATGCGCTCGACGGAGATGCCTCGCTTGCGCAAACGATCGTCGATCGTCATGTCGGCGGCGTGGCCGACTACGAGCGCTCGATTGTGCCCTGCTTCATGCACAGCGCTCTCGAGGGCGTCGTACGAGATCGCTCCGCGTGTGGCGATAACGGGGCAACGCTTAGCGCTTGCAAGCGGTGCTGCCGCAAGCGATTCGGGGTTGTCGTCGAAATCGACGATCATCATCTCGTCCCCCCAGAACCCGCGCTCGATGCCGTGGCGATGGATGCCCAAAGACAGGTCGAACAGGCTTCCGTCGCCTACGAAAGGAATGATGGCGGGGGACCAGGAAAGCCGTTCGAGGGCAGCAAGCGGCTCGACCGCATTGCGCTCGGCGTCGACGAAGTAGATGGTGGAGGGCTTCGTCTCCCTCAGAATGGATGCGACTGCGTCGGGGATCCTGTCGGGTTTCACCGGCAGAACAGGGGCGTCGACGGCTCCGGCAAGACCGTTCGCCATGATCGCGTTGATATGGGTGGAGGCGCATACCACCACGGCGGTATCGAACCCGTTTTCCCAGCCTCGGTATGCAAGCTGCACGGCAGTACCGTTGGCGTCGTCTCCGGCGATCGTGCTGAAATCGCTTTCCTCGTGCTCTCCACTGCGCTGAAGCGCTTCGAATACGCGCTGTTCCGCTTCTGCGCTGCCGGTTCGCCCGCCAAGGCCTCCGTATACGCGGCACACCGACGCGGCGTCGCCCATCATGCGCGTGTGTCCCTTCTCGATCCAGATGACCTTGTTGCAAAGGCGCTCCACCTGGGCGTTGCTGTGGGACACGATGAGCACGGTCACGCCGTGTTTCTCGATAAGCTCGCTGATGCGGTCTTCGCATTTCTTCTGGAACATGAAGTCGCCAACCGAAAGCACCTCGTCCACTACGAGGATCTCGGGGACGATCACCGTGGCGATGGCGAACGCGATGCGCGCCACCATGCCCGAGGAATAGTTCTTGAGCGGCATGTCGAGGAACTTCTCGATCTCGGCGAACTCCACGATCTCGTCGAAATGATCGTTGATGAACTCCTTCGAATAGCCAAGCAGCGCGCCGTTGAGGTAGATGTTCTCGCGAGCGGACAGCTCGGTGTCGAAGCCGGCGCCGAGTTCGATGAGGGGTGCGATGTTGCCGTTGATCTCGCAGGTTCCCTTCGTGGGCTCCAGGACGCCGGCGATGATCTTGAGCATGGTGGACTTGCCCGACCCGTTCGTGCCGATGATGCCGAACACGTCGCCCTTCTTCACCTCGAACGAAACGTCGTCGAGCGCGGTGAAACCCTCGAAAAAGAGTTTGCGCCGGGCGATCTGGATGGCGTATTCCTTCAAGCTGTTGAGCTGTTCGGACGCCATGTTGAAGATCATGGACACGTGATCGACTTTGACCATAGTCCGACGATTGTCCTCGCTGAGGTCTTCGACTGCGGCGGCCAAAGAAGAGGTGTTGACGTTTTCAGGCATAACGAACCTTCGTCTCTATACGTACAGGATGAATTTTTTCTGCTGCTTGCGGAACACGGCGAACCCGATGACGAGGGTGGCGACGCCGCAGCCGAGGCAGATGACATTCGCTCCCAGGCTCGGCGTCACGCCGTTGAGGGCGATGTCGCGGAAATAGGTGACGTAATAGTACATGGGATTGAACTGCATGATGGTCCACATCCAGTCCGTGAGGATGCTGGTGGGATAGAACAGAGGCGTCGCGTACGTCCAGGCGGTCAGCACGACGCCCCAAAGATGCATGACGTCGCGGAAGAACACGGCGAGTGACGACAGCAGCAGCCCAAGGCCGAGGCAGAACAGGAAGATGTAGAACAGCAGAAGCGGCAGGAGCAGGATGTTCCATGTAAGGGGGATCTGGAAGAAGGCGATGACCGCCGCCACGGCGACGAGCGAGATGGCGAAGTTCAGCAGACTGAACACGACTTTCTCAAGGGGGAACAGCATCTTGTTGATGCGGATCTTCTTGATGAGAGGAGCCGAATCGATGATGGAGCTCATGGCGCCCGATGTGGCATCGCTCATGAACGTGAACAGGGTTTGGCCGAGGATCAGGTAGACGGGGAAGTTTGGGATGTCGAACCGGAACACCACGGAGAACACTGCGGTGAGCACGATCATCATGAGCAGGGGATTCAGCACCGACCACAGCACGCCGAGCATGCTTCGTCGATATTTGAGCTTGAAATCCTTCGAAACGAGAGAGGTGAGGATGAACCAATCCCTTTTGAACTGTGTCTTAGCTGCACTCATATCGCTGACCGCTGCCTCTCTGATGCGACGCGCCCCTGCGCGGTGTGTTCTGCAATCTTCGCAAAACCGCATGATACCACGGATCGGCTCTTTTCTTTTTCGGGCAAGGTCGAGTCCATCCTTTATGCGCTCTATGCTACCCTTGCAGATGTCGTTCGTCAGATACCGTATTTCCGTCGGCTTGCCGCGGGATGGCAGGGGAGTTCGCATGTGGGTTGATTTTTGCTTGGCTGTTCTGACAGGGGCTGCGGTGCTGTATGGGCCGGGCTTTTTCGCTTGGAGAGCCCTCGGCATGAGGGGATTGGCCGCGCTGTCCTGCGCACCCCTCTTTTCGATCTTAGCGTATTCCATCTTGGGGGTCGCGTATTTCTTCATCGGCGTGCGGTCGACTGCTTTCTCAGTAGGGATTCCCGTGGTGGTGCTGTCGATTGCGGCCTGCGGCTTCGTTCTGCTCGCCGCGCGCAAGAAAGGTGCCGTGCTCGGTTCGGGTAAGCGTGCGGATCGGCGGCTCGATGCTGCTCTTGCTGTGGCGTACTTGGCCGTCGGGGTGGCCGTTGGCCTGTTCGTGTTCGTCCTTCCCCTGGATGGCCCCGCGTCGTCGGTGCAGACGTATGACAACGTGCATCACTTCGCCTCGGTGCGCAGCTTCTCGGATTCCGGCATGTGGTCTTCGCTGCACGTCTCGTCGTACTTGGGCGTTTCTGATCCTGCAGCCAACCCTCTGCCGGGAACCGGATACTATCCCTCGGGATGGCATATCGTATGCTCCATGGTGGTAAGCGCTTTGGGCGTCGAGGTGGCATTGGCCGTCAATGCCGTGAACTTCCTGTTCGCGGCAATCGTCTTCCCCTTGAGCATGGCGTTCCTCATGAAGGTTCTGTTCTCCGGCGATCGCGCTATCGCCTTGATCGGAGCATTGGGCGCGGTCGCCGTCGGGGCGTTCCCCTGGGTCCTCGTCGAGGTGTGGCCTCTGTATCCGAACACGGCGGCGTTCGCGCTGGTGCCGGTTCTTGTTGCGTGTTTTGCGGCGGTTTGGGGCCGGGACGCCTCGAGGAGGGAGCGCGTCGCGTACGGCGCCGTGTTCGTTCTCGGTTGTTGCTGCATGGCGTTCATGCAGCCGAACGCGGTGTTCTCGGCGGCGGTCTTCCTCATTCCTTTTTGCGTGTATCGATCGGCGGTCGAGGCGGGCCGTCGATGCCGGGAGCCGAAACGTCGCATGGAGGTCATGCTGGCGGCCGGGTCGGTCGCGCTCGCGTGCGTTGCCTTGCTGTGGGTGGCTGCGCTTTCTCTGCCCTTCATGCAAGGAGCCGTCGCAGTGTACTGGCCTCCGATCCATTCAAGGGCGCAGGGTCTCGTGAGCGTGCTCGGCATGGGATTCGCCGGATCCTCCGTGCAGCCGATCGCTGCGTGCCTCGTCGCGGCGGGCGCGCTGTACACGCTGCGCAAACGACGCTATCTTTGGCTGACGTGCTCGTATCTTCTGGCATGCTGCATCTATTACGTTTCGGCCGTGGAGGGAGATACCCTGCTCAAACACGCGCTGTCGGGATTCTGGTACACCGATCCTTATCGCACCGCCGCACTGGCCGGGATACTGGCTCTTCCGCTTCTGGCGATGGGACTGTACGTCGCGTGCAAGATCGTCGGGAAGACTCTTGCATCCGTTCGCGCGCCAGGCGAGAACCGTTTGAAGGCGCTTTCTCTGGCCGTCGTTGCCGTCGCCTTCCTCGCATTGAACTTCTTGCCGGTTCGAGGGGCGCTCGGACTGGGCCAGGGCGCGTTCCAGGGCATCGCCGCCACCGCAACGGCTCTCAATGACGGTTCGGCGGTAAACGCCTACAGCGAAGAGAAGAGCCGGTTCTCGAAGCACGTGAAAGAGGTCGTGCCGTCCGGGGCGCTTATCGTCAACCAGCCTTACGACGGATCGCTTTTCGCATACAGCCTCGATGATTTGAATCTGTACTATCGCGACATATCGGGTTACGGTGGAGAGGATGAACGGCCGGAGAGCTCGACGATCCGCTGTCGGCTGGCTGCCGAGGCGTCCAATCCTTCGGTGCGAGACGCGGTTCTGACGACCGGAGCCGAGTACCTCCTGGTTCTCGATCGGGATGTCGAGCGCATGAAAGAGCTGTTCTTCCTCTACGATCCGGCTGCCTGGGAGGGCATCGAGGGCGTGGTCGATGAGACGCCCGGTTTCGAGATGGTTTTGTCCGAGGGCGATATGCGCCTGTATCGGATAGCGTACGCTGATGCCGTACAATAGGCTGTGCAACGCAGGTTCGAAGAAGGACGGTGAGTCGATGCAAGATGCTCTGCCTAGCGTCTCGGTGGTGGTTCCCATATACAACGTGGAGCGTTACTTGCCGCAGTGCCTTGAGGCGCTGTGCTCGCAGACGCTGCGCGACTTGGAGATCGTGGCCGTCAACGACGGGTCGACCGACGGATCGCTGTCTGTTTTGCAGGAGTGGGCGCGGAAGGACGAGCGCATCGTCATCGTCGACAAGCCGAATTCGGGGTACGGCGCTTCTATGAACTGCGGCATCGAGGCCGCACGCGGCGCGTACATCGGCATCGTTGAGCCCGACGACTTCCCTGAGCGCGACATGTTCAAACGCTTGCTCCGCATGGCGCAGCGACATGACTGCGACCTCGTGAAATGCAACTTTTTCGAGCACTACGAAGATCGCGACGACCGCATACGAAACTTCGCCGATTTCCCCTACGGCAGGCTTTTCGATCCCGTCGAGCAGCCGCGCATCGTCTGCACGATCCCCGCGATCTGGACGGGGCTCTATCGCAAGGCTTGGCTCGACGATGAGGGCATCCGCTTTCGCGAGACGCCGGGCGCGTCGTTTCAGGACACGTCGTTCGTGATGAAGTCGTGGTTCGCGGCCCGTCGGTGCGCGCTGGTGCGCAAGCCGCTGCTGCACTACCGCATGGACAACCCGGGTTCGTCGGTGAAGACGACGGACAAAGTGTTCGTCGTGTGCGACGAGCTGGAAGACTGCGAGCGGTTCTTGCGCGTCCGTCCTGACCGCTGCCGCGCGCTGCTGCCATGGTTCTACGTGGACAAATGGAGCAAATACCGGTGGAATTACGAGCGCATCGACGCGAGCGCCCACGAGGCGTTCGCGCAGCGCATGGCCGACGAGTACGCGGCGGCGCGGGAAGCAGGCGAGCTCGATATGCAGCTGTTCGATCCTATCAGCAGAGACGTTCTCGGCGAATTGCTCGACAGCGGGGCGGCGAAGTTCGCAGCCGACCATCCGGAAACATATTAGGAAGCTTTCATGAAGCGCAATGGCAAGCAGCCCGTCGTATCCGTTATCGTGCCCACGTACAACGCGGGGGAGTTCGTGGCGCAGTGCCTCGACAGCGTGCTCGGGCAGACGATGGGCGATTTCGAACTGATCTGCGTCGACGACGGTTCGACGGACGATACCTGGGCGATCGTGGAAGAGCGTGCGCAGCGTGACGGGCGCGTGGCGGCGCTTCGCCAGGCGAACGCGGGGCCAGGTGCGGCGCGCAACGCCGGGCTGGAGCGGGCGTGCGGACGGTACGTGTACTGCCTCGATGCGGACGACTACCTCGAGTGCGATATGCTTGCGAGCTGCGTGAAAGCGCTCGACGACGCGCAGGCAGATATGGCGCTTGTGGCGTTCCGCACGTACAACCAGCGGGCAGGCAGGACCTATCCGGCCGAATGGGGGATGCGGCACGAGGACGCGTTCCCCTCGTACCCTGCAGGTTCGTTCACGTGGGAGACGGCGCCCGATCTGTTCTTCGAGACGGTGCAGAACGTTCCTTGGAACAAGATGGTGCGTCGCTCGCTGCTCGAGGAGCGCGGCATCCGCTTTCAGGAGCTGCGCTTGACCGAGGATCTCATGTATTCGCTGCCTGCGGCGGTGTCGGCGAGGCGCATCGTGCGCATCGCCCGCCCGCTCGTGGTGCATCGCGAATTCTCCGGCACGAACGCGATGGCCGACAAAGGGCGGCATCCGCTCGATTTCCTCGACGCGTTCGCCGCGTTGCGCGCGTGGCTGCAGGAGGAGGGCTTGTACGAGCCGTTGCGTTTGGCGTACCAGGCGTGGCTGCTCGATGCGGTGTATTACAACTTGCCGACGTATCGCGACTTCGACGCGTTCGCCGTCGCTTACGAGCGACTGGCTTCCGGCGGGCTCGAAGCGTACGACCTGGCGCACGTCGACGCCGACCGCATTCTCGACCATCGTTATCGGGAATTGCTCGAAGCGCTCCAGCGGGGTTCGCGCGAACGATTCTTGCTGGCGTGCGCCAATATCGAGGCGGCCGAGGTTCAGGAGCAGAAGTGCGGTTTCCAGGACGCCCAAGGATCGCTCAAGTGGCTTGTGCGGCGGCTGAAGGAGCGTTTGCGCTCGAAGTGAGAGTGCGGTTTGCGGTTGACGATCCGCTTTGCGGCGTTTCGCCCTTTTCGGGACTGCAATTGAATTCTGAGATGCGCCGTCCCCGACGCTCTGTTTACGTGTCGACTCGCATACGTTTCCGTACTGTTATAATAAGGGCGTTGAACGAGCGCATTTGCGCGATATCCGGCAAGGACAATCATGGAATGGTATCAGGCGGTAATCGTGTTTGCCGTGGCCTTTGCGGTCGCGTACTGCATGGTACCCGTTTCCAAGAAGATCGCATTTCGGATCGGTGCTATCGACTACCCGGGGTATCGTCGTATGAATCGCGAGCCTATCCCGCGTTGCGGAGGCATCGCGTTGTATGTTGGGCTGATCGCGGCATGTTTCACGATGTTCCTCGGAGTGCGGTTCTTCGATTGGGATTTGCATGATCTGTATATTTTGAGCGACGTGAACTACATCGTATTGTTCATCGGCGTGACGACAATGTTCACCGTGGGTCTGGTGGACGACATCACGCAGTTGTCGCCCGGCGTGAAGCTGGCGGGGCAGATCGTGGCCGCGACGGTCGTCACGCTTTCGGGCATCACCATCGGCGCGGTGCGCACGCTGGTCGTGGGCGACTATCTGTCGCTCGGTTGGATCGACTATCCTTTGACCGTGTTGTACCTCGTGGTGTTCGTGAACATCACCAACTTGATCGATGGGCTGGACGGGCTCGCTTCGGGTTTGGTGGCCATAGTCGCCGGCGGACTGCTGTACCTTGTTTTGATGCGGGGAAGCTTCACCCTCGTGCTCGTCTGCCTTGCGCTGATAGCCGTCTGCCTTGCGTTTCTGCGCTACAATTTCTTTCCCGCCTCGGTGTTCATGGGCGATTCCGGATCGCTGTTGCTCGGGTTGGTCGTCGGCATCGTGTCGGTGGTGGGCGTCGTTCGGACGCAGAGCTTCGTGGTCATGCTGGTGCCGCTCATTATCGCGGGAGTTCCCGTGCTCGATACCGTCTCGGCTATCGTCCGACGCAAGCGTCTGCATCAGCCGGTGAAAGACGCCGATTTGGGGCATATCCATCATCGTCTCATGCGCGCAGGGTTGAGCCAGAAGCGCTCGGTGGCGGTGCTGTGGCTTTGCTCGGCGGCGCTCGTGCTCGTAGGTTGCCTGATGGGAAACTTCTCGGGGCCGGTGCGCTGGATGGTATGCATTGTGCTGGCTGTGGTTTTGTTCTTCGTTATCTGGAAATTCGGCTTGTTCAAGCCTGTTTTGAAGCATCATTACGACAACAGGGGCAAGCGGGGCCCGCGCGTTCCGCGCCAACGATAAGCTGGTAGAGCGATGACTGAGATTTCCGAAGTGCATAAGAGACAGTCGAAGAGGACGGCCGCAGCGGCCGTCGCCGTCGTTGCGGTGCTGTCGCTTGCGTTCATTGGGCTGGTGTCGTTCTTGGACAACGCAGCCGGGCAGGTTCAGACCGACAGCGTCTCCATCGAGGCTGTCTCGTCGTCCGAGCCGTTCTATACCTTGCTCATTGGCTCCGACTCTCGCAAGGGCACGGCGCTCTACACGGGTAAGAAAACCGACCATGCCCAGGTCGACCAGCACGCCGACGTCATGACGCTCGTGCGCGTTGATCCGGAAACCTACACCATCACGCTTGTCAGCATCCCTCGAGACACGGTGTTTCAGGGCACATCGCTGAAGATCAACGACTCTCTGCTGGGCGGCGATCCCGAGGAGGTCGTGGCGAGCGTCGAGCGCCTGACGGGCGTGGCTATCGAGTACTACATGTTGACCACGTTCACATCGTTCGAGGCGCTGATCGACGCGCTTGGCGGCGTCACCGTCGACGTGCCGAAAAACGTTACGGTTCCCGATCCCATGACGGCCGAGAACGTGTCCCTGAAAGCGGGCCGGTCGCAGAGTCTCGACGGATCGGAGGCGCTCGTCCTCGCTCGTGCGCGCAAGGAGTACGGCGAGCATCAAGAGGCCCTTCGGCAGATGAACGTGCGCAACATCGAGACGGCCATGATCCAGAAAGTGCTTTCGCTCAACAGCGAGAAGAACGCGAACGCGGTGCTCGTCGACTTGGAGGAGTACACGGATACCAATTTGGACATGGCCTCGGTGGGGTACTTGCTTGTGGACTTCATTGCGAATCGTGAAGAGGTGACGATCTATTCGACCACGGGGCCTTATGCGGGCGGCGAGAACGCGGAGGGGTTGTGGGTCGTGCAGGAGGATCCCGCTGCCTGGGCCGAGCTGATGGCTGTGGTGGACGCAGGGGAGGATCCCGAGGACATCGTGAAGCTGCCCTCCCACTCGTAGAGGCGATGGCGAATCGTTTTAGATTTGTTGCTATGTTATTATGTCAATTTGTCTGTTTGGGATGTCGAATGGGAGCGTTGTGCTGAGTACTCTTGCGACGATATTGAAGGACAACTGGGAGTGGCGCAAGCAGATCGGGCGACTGGCTCTGTTCGATCTGGTGAAGAAGAGCCGCGGCGCCGTGCTCGGTTGGGCTTGGTTTTTCATCAAGCCTGCGATGTACATTTTCTGCTTCTGGTTCGCTTTGGAAATAGGGCTTCGTGCGGGCAACAGCGATGCCGGCGCCCCTCCGTACATCCTGTGGCTGTGCGCAGGTCTCATTCCGTGGTTCTTCATGCAGGACATGTTGGGGCCGGGTCTCGACGTGCTGCACCGGTATTCATATTTGGTGAACAAGATCAAGTTCCCTCTCAGCGGTATTTCCACGATATTCTCTGGCGCTACCCTGATCGTTGAACTCATGCTTATGGTGGCGTTGTTCGTCATCTATTTCGCGTGTGGTATGCCGCTGGACGTGTATCTTTTGCAGGTTCCTATCTTGCTGGTGCTCATGTTCTTGTTCTGGAACACTGTGTCCATCCTGTTCTCGCAGCTCTCCGCTATGAGCAAGGACGTGAAGAATCTCATGTCTGCCATGTCGACGCCGTTCTTCTGGCTTTCAGGGGTGCTGTTCGATGTCAAAGATATCCATATCGGCTGGGTTCAAACCATGCTGGACTTCAACCCTATCACCTTCTTCGTCACGGCGTTTCGCGGCGCCTTCTACGACAAGACGTGGTTCTGGAACGATCCGTCAGCTTGCGTGGGCTTCGTTGTCGTGTTCGCGATCACCCTCCTGGCAGCGCTGTTCGTGTACAAGAAGTTCAATGAGGAGGTGTGCGATGTCCTCTAACGACGAGTCGTTGAAGGATACCAAGTCCCTTCATAAAACCAGCGTGAGCGACGAAGTGGTAATCAAGTTCGATCATGTGACCAAGACGTACAACCTGTACAAGAACGATCGCGGGCGTTTCCTGGGCATCTTCAACTACAACCGCAAGGGCTCTTTCCTGGGAAGCGTCGATGCCAGCAAGGACCTTTCGTTCGAAATCAAGAAGGGCGAGGCCGTGGCTTTTCTCGGCCGCAACGGCGCAGGGAAGAGCACGACGTTGAAGATGGTCACGGGCGTGACGCATCCGACCAGCGGAGACATCGAGGTCAAAGGTCGCGTTTCCGCGCTTCTGGAGCTCACGGCGGGTTTCGACTCCCAGCTGACGGGGCGGGAGAATATCAACCTGCGCGGCCAGATCCTCGGCCTGAAGCGATCGGAGATACGCGACCTCGAACCCCGGATCATCGAGTTTGCCGAGCTCGGCTTGTACATCGACCAGCCGATGCGCACATACTCGAGCGGTATGAAAGCGCGTTTGGGCTTTGCGTTCGCTGTTGCCATCGACCCCGAGATACTCGTCGTCGACGAGGCCCTTTCGGTGGGCGACCGGGCTTTCCAGAAGAAGTGCATCAACCGCATACGCGAGATCATGATGGACGAGAGCGTCACGGTGCTGTTCGTGACGCATACGTCCGCGACCGCGAAGGAGTTCTGCGGTCGAGGTATCGTGCTGGACCAGGGGACGAAGGTGTTCGACGGTTCGATCGACGATGCAACGGCATATTACGAGAAGAATTACTAAGCGAGCTCGCTCATGATGAGGCTTGCGGCGTGGTTCATCCGGTTCGCGTACTTCGTGTGCGCGTTGTTTCCGCGTCGAGACAAGGTGTCCTTCCTATCTCGGCAATCGTCGAGGCCTTTCGATTTCGCGCTGCTTGAGCCGGAGATCAGGCGTTCGCTTCCCGGTTACGACATCGTGTGGTCGTGCGTTCCAGAGTCCGGCTCTTTCGGGCCTCTGTTGGCGTTTCGTCAGGTGTGGCATGCAGCTACTTCGCGTGTATGCATCGTCGACGGTTATGTTCCCGCCGTGAGCGTTCCGAAGAGCCATGAAGGGGCTCTATGCGTGCAGCTATGGCATTCGTTGGGCGCGATGAAGAGGTTCGGCTACCAGGCTCTCGACACGCCGGACGGTAGATCGTCGAAGGCCGCGAGCGCTTTGCGTATGCATCGCGGCTACGACATGGTGGTCGCGGGGCTTCCGGGCGCCGTGCCGGCATTCGCCGAGGCGTTCGATTGTTCGGAGAAGAGGATTCTGCCCCTTGGTCTTCCTCGTGTCGATTACCTGCTTTCCTCCGAGTTCGAAGACGAACGCGCTCGACGCCAGCGTGCGGCTGTGGAGCGGTTGGACATCGATCGGGATCGGTGGAGGGCCGTAGTGCTGTACGCTCCCACGCTGCGGCGCGGGGTGGCCGGAGGCGATGCGTGGTTCGATCGCTCGACGGAAGAGCTGACAAGGGCTTTCGGCGAAATCGATGCGGCGCTCGTCGTGGCCGGTCATCCTTTGCAGGCTGATGTCCAGCATGATGGGGGGAACGTGGCCTTCCTGCGCGGTGCCGCCTCCATTGACGTGCTTTCGTGGGTCGATTACGTGGTGACCGATTATTCCGCTGTCGCGTTTGAGGCGGCGGTTGCTTCGAAGAAGGTGCTGTTCTACGTTCCCGACATTGAGGAGTATCGTCGTTCGCCTGGGTTGAACGTTGATCCGCTCGAGGAGTATCCGCAGCTTTCTTTCAAGGACGCAGATTCCTTGGCGAGCGCTGTGGCGTCCGATATCCGGACGGACGGCAGCAAGGTGCGGCCTTTCGACGAATGCGCGAAGGCGTATCTGGGCGATTTGAGACAGGGCTGCACGAAAAGGATCGTCGCCGAGGTGGCATCGGCCGCTGGTGCTGGCTCGAAGACGGTCGGGGATGATGATGGGTTTGCGCGGGCGACGCTGTAGGGAAGCGCCTCGCGGCTGAAAGAAAGGATTGAGCGATGAGCGAGAAAGACGGGATGCAGGGAGTTCATTCTGTTGAGATCAGCGCGACCAATGACGTGGTGTACGGAAGCTCGCATGTCGGGCTTCGGCGAGTTTTGACCTACGGCACGTACGACCTGCTGCATTACGGACATATCCGTCTGCTGCAGCGGGCGGCATCTTTGGGTGATTACCTGATCGTGGCCTTGTCTACCGATGAGTTCAACGCGTTGAAGGGGAAGAAGAGCTTCTACTCGTATGAGGTTCGCCGTGAGATGTTGGAGGCTATCCGCTACGTCGACCTGGTCATTCCGGAAACGCATTGGGAGCAGAAGGCATCCGATGTGGAGCGCTATTGCGTCGACGTGGTGTGCATGGGAGGCGACTGGAAGGGAGACCCTCGCTTCGAGGCGCTACGGAACCAGTGCGAGGTGGTGTACCTCGATCGCACCGACGGCATATCGACCACGGAGGTCAAAGGCCGTTTGGGTAAGGATTCGCTGTGAGGACAGCTGGACGAGTGAGCGATGCCGCTCGAGCGGCGGGGTACGCGGTGCTTCGTCGCGCGCCCCGCACGAGGCTTGCCGTCAGGCACGCTTACTGGGCGTTGCAGAAGCGCAAGTACGATGCGCTTGCAAAGTCTATAGCCACGGAGGCGCGCACGGTGCTGTTCGAAGCGTACGGCGGACGTTCGTACGCGTGCTCGCCGAAGGCTCTTTACCAGGAGATGCTGGGCGATGAGCGGTTTGCGGGCTGCGAACTTGTCTGGGCGTTTCGGGAGGGCGCTGTCCCTTCGGACGAGCCGGACCTGGAGCATGCGACCATAGTCAAGCGTGGTTCGAGTGCGTACTTTGAGACGTTAGCTCGCGCGGGCTGCATCGTCGTGAACAACCGGTTGCCGGAATACGTGTACCCGAAAGACGACCAGGTGTACGTCCAATGTTGGCACGGCACCCCCTTGAAGCGCCTGGGGTACGACGTGGAGATCGAGATGGAAAGCGCTCTGAACACCACTAACGAGCTTGCCGAGCGCTTCGGAATGGATGCACGGAAGTGGACTCACCTGCTTTCTCCATCGCCGTACGCGTCGAAGCATCTGGCGGATGCGTTCGGGTTGCCTCTGGAGAAGCGCGGGAGCGTGATCGTCGAGGAGGGCTACCCGAGAAACGATGCCCTCGTTCGCTCGCGAGGCGACGAATCCGTTCGCGCAAGGTTGCGCGATTCGTTGGGCGTGCCGGAAGGGAAGCGCGTGCTGCTTTACGCACCAACGTGGCGTGACGATTCGTACCAAGACGGCGTGGGCTACACGTTCGATTACCTGTTGGATTTCGACCTTATGAGGCAACAGTTGGGCGACGAATGGGTCGTGCTGTTCCGTCCGCACTATTATATAGCCAACCAGTTCGATTTCTCCGCCTACGAAGGCTTCGTCATCGATGTGTCGAAGGTGGATGATGTCAACGACCTGTATCTGGCTTCCGACGTGCTTTTGACGGACTATTCTAGCGTCATGTTCGACTATGCCAACCTGCGCAGGCCCATCGTCTTGTTCGTGCCGGATCGCGAGCGTTATGCCGATGCTATTCGCGGGTTCTACTTCGACTTGGAGGAGGTTCCCGGCCCCCTTTGCTCGACTACCGACGAAGTGGTCGAGGAGCTGACGCACGTGGAGGGTCATCGAACGAAGTACGAGCAGGCTTACGCGGCGTTCGTTGAGAAGTTCTGCCCGCTGGACGATGGTTGCGCTTGCGCGAGGGTGCTGGAAAGGCTTGCTAGTTTTGTCGCGCTGCCGTAAGAGGCTTGCGAGGCGATCAACGAAATCGAGGCGATGCCGGCCGATTCAGAAGGTGGCGCATGCTGGCATCCGTCAATGCCTGCACGGTGGCGAAACCTCCGCTCCGCGGTAGCAATCGATCGGCTTGGTAATCACACTGATTCGCTTTACTTTGCGTTTCGAGCATCCGAACTGGGAAAGCGCCTTCGAGTGCGCTCGGTGGATCCGAAACGCCTTGGCCGAGCCCTCGTCAGAATTGCCAAACCGATTGATTCCTACCGCTCGACGCCGTTTCCGCTGTTAAACCGACATTGACATGGCTTGGGCGGGTCGCGTCTCGTAAAAAACCTCGTCGGAGGGATCGGTATCGGTGCCTGTTAATGCTGGCTTGATAGCGGAGCCAAGCACTGAGTCGCAAAAATCACCGCTGTAGACTCGATGCGGGGATGGCGGTCGTCATTATGATCGGGGCCTGCGCAAATGCGAGGCAGGTGCAACTGGAAGGTGCCGAATGCCGTCACCGGGCGCTTTGAAGCTTGGAATTCACTTCCCATCGGTGAATTTTAAGACTCGACGGCCTTCCTGTCGGCTGCGTTCCGGCATTGGCGTAGGCGGCCGGATGCTCGTGGTTGACGACGGCGTTCAAGGATCCGGCAAACCCATATCGATATTGGCCGTGCGATAGAATCTCGAGGTTTCGGCAGGAATCGGTGGGATGCCTAGTGCCTGTTTGGCAAAGGTGTGCCGATGCCGTGATCGAAGAAGGTTCGGCGTGGCCTTCTCCTATTGTTGATGTTGTGAACGTGCGAATAGCGGGGGCGATTATTCGCCCCCGCTCCAACTGGCTCATCCTGTCTCGGGCGTCCGAGTTAGGGAGTTGCCTTTTAGCTCCGAGGCTCGTCAAGCTGCATAATTGCCTCATATACCCGTTCGCAGCATTTTCCGTCGCGGAAAGCGAATGTCTCTTCCATTCGCTTTTTGTATACGTCGTCGGGTTTGAAGTCGCGGGCGGCTAGCTTCTCGAGTTCCGCCAGAAGGTCGTTTTCGTTGTCGACGACAGGGCCGAAGCCATCGCGTTCATAGTCGAAATAGCCTTGGGAATACACCTGAGCTCCGCCGTAGAAGAACTCCCTGTCGAATTGGTAGAAAATGCACTCTTTACCCAGATAGGCCACATCAAACGCCATTGATGAGTAGTCGGTTATGCAGACGGATGCGCTGCAAAAGCATTCTTGAATTGAGCGGTCTCTATTGTTTGTGTGTACCGTTATATAGTCGGGAACGGAGAATGCCCCTGTCTCGATATAGGGAGCAATGTTCGCATGTGGTACGAAAAGGACTTCACATGAGTTTTTCTTTGCGAGTTTCTTCAAGGTTGAGTTGTTGAGAAACGACTCCCAGGTTTCTTTGTATTCGGAAACTAAAAAGGAATCTTTGAATTCGCGATTATTTCCTAGCCCCAAAGTGTTTCCAACTAGCGATGCCCTCCATGTGGGAGCAATCATAATGGCATGTCTTGCTTGTTGAGAAAAACGCCTGCTAGATTGCATCTTGAGCAGTGCATCGTGTCGAGGAAAGCCCGACAAGGTCACGGATTCCGGTGCAATCTCGTAGGGTGATCCGTCATCGACGAAAGAGTGATACTCTTCCGTCGAAGCCGCAGCAAGAAGCGATATAGGTTTTCCGTTCAACCATGTAGATAAGTTGTGAACAGTGAGACCGTGCTGCAAGAATATAAATTTTTTCGATTTGAAAAAATTATCTTGGAAATAGGAATGGACGAAATTGTCGGCATGGGAACTGATTATCATTGAGCATTTCCGAAGCTCTAACTCATGAGCTTTCGATCCAAAATTAAGCAGGTTAAAGCCTTCTTGAGCGAGCCTCTTCCAATCGGGGGACTCCTTGCGCAATGCGAACAAGCACCTTTGCTCAGGATGATTTCTCATCATATAACGGTAGAAGTGCTCTCCGTTGTCGTCTGCTTGCGTGTCGCGATCCATGATGATCCACGTCGATCCTTTTTGTTCGTACGCAGACCAATTTCTGGTATAGCGTCTAATAGCTTCGCGAACGCTTAAGCTGTTTTCAAATTGCTTACCGTCGACCGTAAGGCGTGCGGATTCTCTCTTTTTGCCGACGTACGAAAGGACTTGGTTCTGCCTTTCAAACTTGAACGAAAGTTCATACGTGTCGTACAGATTGACTCCGAAGAAGCTATTCCCAACCCTTTTGCTCCGAATGGGGGTCAGCACTTTGCCGTCAAGGTAGAAGGCGATTTTCTTCGAGCATGTTCGAATATGGATCAACTTCTTAGGAAGATCGATGCTCGTGACATAGGCGATCTGGTAAGGAGGTTCGCGAGTCATGAAAAACTGCGATATCGCCGCCTTGTGCGCAAAACGCAAGAAACGTCCAGGGAAATCGAAAAGAACTTTCGTGTCAATGCATGCGAATATTTCACGAAGTAGATCAAGGAACTCCTCCTGCACGCCAGCTTCTTCGGCAAACCTGCTGCGTTGAGGTCGATTGACAAACCAGCCAAGGTAGTACGACAAATCGTACAAGATGGTTTTTTGAATATTGACAGGATAAAACCCTCGTACCCTTTTAGAGTATTGAAGCAGATCGAGGTAGCCGTATCGTGGCACTGAAATCAGCTTGTTGGTATCACGCCATGATCCATCTATTGTCGAAGTGCCGCTTTCCCGTTTCCGATAGTAATATCTCGGCTTGCTTAAAAATCCAACTACTCCCGCCGTCAGTTCGAGCAGGTACCTCCCAACGAAATGTCCGTCTTCGAAGTTCGGTTTAATGTCTTCGCTTATTTTCAGCCCACGATCCTTGATTACGGACATTTTGAAAAAAGCAGTACTCATTGAAAACTGCATAGGAATGTGCTCGTCAAGCGCCGAATAGAATTTGTCGCCATGCTTGTAATTGTTGTTAAGCGGGTGGGTGTCGGAGTAGCGTCTCCCTTTTTCAAAAAAGTACACTAGTCGGCAACTGACCATCTGAACTGACGGCCATGCGACGATCGCTCGGTCGACCTCCTCGAAATAGCGCTTTGATACGAAGTCGTCCGGGTCGATGAACGTCACCCATTCGCTTTCGGTATGATTCATGCCGAGGTTGCGGGCGGATGCCTGGCCCCCGTTTTCCTTTTTTAAATACGTGATGGCGCCAGGCCAACGATCTTGCCAGCGCTTGATGATCTCAGCTGATAAGTCCGTGGAGCCGTCGTCTACTGCGATGACGCGGATGCTTTCTTTAAACATGGTTTGGTTGTAAAGGCTGGTGAAGAAATCATCCAAGTAAGCCTCAACGTTGTACACGGCGGTGACCACCGTGTAGGTCTGGCTGCTTCGGTAGGTATTCGGCTTGGGCTCAGATCCTTTCCGAGTTTTACGGTAGGCTCGGATCTTCCGAATGGCGGGATCGGGCAGAACCTTCTTGGCGGCTCTCTTAATATCTTTCTTCAATTCGTTCGATGACATGTTGACACCTTTCGTAGCAATATGACCTGGCAGCATAATCGACGAGTTATTTATTCAGCACCCCTTTGTCGGCCAGCTCCTTCAAAAGACGGTCGGTGTTGTGGCCGTCCCGATGCTCGACGATTTCGGCGAAGCGCTCCGCGTACTCGCGCGACTGCGGCTTGCCGTACAGCTCGGCCACCGCCGCCTCCAGCTCGTCGGGGGAGTAGCAAACGGGACCGAAGGCGCTCTGCTCGTCTATCATCAAATGCGTGCCCTCGCCGTACCGGGCCATACATTCGTCCTTCTCCTCCCACCAGAAGACGACGTTCGCACCCCGGTAGAATGCATCGAAGGCGATGCTCGAGTAGTCGGTGATCAGCAGGCGGACGCCCCTGAGGAGCTCGTCGTAGCTCCCGACGGCGGCTTTGCCCGGCGAGCCGGCGAACGTCGCCTGGTCGAACAACGGGTGAGGGGCGACCACGACCTTGTCTCGCAGGCTTTCCGGGATGGACGAGACGATCTTGGCTACCATCTTGGTGTATGCGGCCTTCTCCGGATGCTCCCTCATCTCAGCGAACTCCCATATCCGCCATGTGGGCATGACCAGGATCTTGTCGGCGTCATCGTTCATGAAGCTCCTGTCGAACTTGGGCAGCCCGCACACGATGAGCTCCTCCTCGGAGAAGTCGGCGGAGTCGATGAAGTGCTGCGCCTCCTTGTGGGAGGATACTACGACCAAGAACCGGCCTTTGACGTTTGTCCGTCGGAAGGAGGTCCGCTGCGGCGAGTCCAGCGAGATCATGTACATGACCCCGTGCTGCAGGAAGACGTGGGTCGAGCGCCTGCTCTTGAGCTTTCTTTGCACGAAGAGGTTCTGACAGCGAAGTTCTAAGGCGTGTGCCGCGGTCTCCGTTCCCAAGAAGGTTTGGCAGCGGAAGAACCGCACGTAATGCGCGAACGTGTGCTGGTAAAGGAACCTCTTCCGATAGCGCGGATCGACATCGAGCTCGTTCGCGACGCCTCGATCGATAACGAAGCGGACGTTCGGGCACCCCTCGTCGACCAGCCGCTCGAAGACGACACGCCCGCTCTCCTCGTAATGCCGTCCGTTCTTCTCGTACAGCAGAATCGGGTCGATCCAGAATGCAAGCTTGGAAGCCGCCCATGCGAGGAACAGCTTTGCTTGTTTCGTCCATGAGTCCGTGACGTTCAGATGTCGGACGGTGAAGGTCGTACCTTTCCCGGCGTTCTGCCGGAAGTACAGGACAAGGCGCTCGTCATCGAGTACATGAAAGGCTGTGTGCGCAGCGAGGTACTTGGGCATGAAAGCGCTGAACCGCACGCCGGAGGAGTCATCGGCGAAGAGGGATGCGGAGGCTCTAAGCCGCACCACGTTATGGATCGGCATCGTGAGCGCCTCTTCGAGCGGGATGTCTATGCGGATTAGGCGGAGGTTGAGCCTTCCTTCCCCCTTGAAGGGGAGGGAAGGCCATACGGTCGGGCGCGGTTCGAGGCCTCCCACTCGCGCAGTCAGGCTTTCAGCGTGTCCTGCGCAGGGCGTGCGAACGGAAGCAAGCGACACGAGCGACATTGCGTTGCGTCTACGGGAGAAGAACCCGAACGGCAAGACGAAGGAGAAAGCCTCGCTCCTACCGCTCGTAGCATCGTTCTTGCGGAAACGCCAGCTCATCGAGTGTGCCTTTTCGCAAAAAAGGAGTCCTTACCAGGTGCGATGTATCCGTATGGCGCATTAAGAATGACCGAACAGGATGGGTTTACATAATCGGGGTTATCGAGAAAACGGCGCAACATCCCAGGTCACGAGCTTTACGTGTGACAGGATTTCCGGGACTTGCCTATTGGAGTATTTGCCAGGGATAGTTTTTCGGGTACAATCGACAGGCAGTTTACGAATGGCTTACAGTTTGCTGCAGTATTTCGAACGGGAGAAATGGTTCAATGTTTAAGTCTGATAACCCCGATTATGTGAATCTCCGCCCTTGAGTCATTCGGTCAAAACCAGTCCAGCTAGGCGATGCTGTCCCGTTCGCTCGACTCGGGCTTACCGCCGAAAGCAGTCAAAATTGCTGGTGATCTCTCATTGACTAACAGGAGGATCGGAAAGACATGGGAAAAAATTTGAAGGCCGTGCGCCGCGCAATAAAGAAATTCAAGAGCGATCCCCAGTTTAGGGCAAAGTTCCTCTACGCTTCTGCTTTTGACAAGGCTCCTCGAATAGACGAGCATCGTGTCCTGCTCGAATCGTTCAACGGGAAAAATTTTGGCGGCAACCCATTTTACCTACTTAAAGAATTGCGCTCGAACAAGCAATATGCCCACCTAACCGTTATTGTAGCTGTTAATGAAACCCGCATTGAAGCCACGCGGATCCTGCTGGACAATCATGGATTGTCCGATGTCCCAATAGTAGCCGTCCATTCTGAAGAGTACGTAGATGCCCTCGTTGCCTCAAAGTATCTCGTCAACAATTCGACTTTTCCCACGTACTTCATAAAGAGGTCGGGGCAAATCTACCTAAACACGTGGCACGGAACCCCTCTTAAGGCTATGGGAAGAAAAATCATAGATGAGCCTCATAAGACGGGTAATACGCAGCGCAATTTCCTCATGTCAGACTACCTGCTCTATCCAAACGAATACTCTTTCGAACATTTTAAAAACGACTACATGATAGCTCCGTATTTTTCCGGCAAATACGTTTTAAGCGGTTACCCGTGCAACGCCGTGCTCTACGACAATGAGCTAAAGCAAGCTATGAAAGAAAAGCTTGGCGTTGAGGACAAGCGGGTCGTCGTATTCATGCCAACCTGGAGGCAAGGAAAAAAGAACGGCCATAAAGGTAAGCATTCTCAAATGCTTCAATTCATTCTGATGACGCTTGACGAACGACTTGATGACGATGTCGTAGTTTTCGCCAAGCCCCACTATTACGACACCCGAAAGATCAATTTCAAAAGTTTCAAGCACGTAAAGCAGTTTCCTTCCGATCTTGAAACATACGAAGTGCTGTCTATGGCCGATCTTCTTGTCACGGATTACTCTAGTGTTATGTTCGATTTCTTGAACACGAACAAGGAGATCGTTCTCTTTCCTTATGACCAGGTCGAATATTTTGAAACGAGAGGAGCTTATGTTTCGTTAGACGAGCTTCCGTTCGATCGGACAATCGATGTATATGATCTTTGCGAGAGAATAAACAAAACCACGAAAAGCGAGTCGACCGCTTCTCGCTATCCCGAGGCGAGGAAAACATACTGCCCTTACGACTGCGAAGATGCAGCTAAAAAGCTTTGCGATTTGCTGTTCTCAAAGACCGAGCAAGACATGATGGTCATTCCGGGCGCAAAGTATCACAACGACAACCCGAACATTATTATTTTTGGCGGGGCGCTGACAAAGAACGGAATCACGTCGTCGCTGCTTGGGCTTTTGGACTCCTTAGACTTCGATCAGGTCAATTACCTTGTAACGTACCCATCAAACAAGGGCGCTGCCGTCATCGAAACCATAAACGGATTTAGCGACGACCTTGGCTACTACCCCATCCAGGGTGAGCAAGTGATGACCTATTCGGAGGCAATAGCTCGATTCCTGTTCTTTAGATTCAGCATTGAGAATCCCTGGATTTCAAAAAGGATCAAAAGCCTCTTTTCTCGAGAAGCGCTCCGTCTCTTTCCTTCGATGTCGCTTACAAGGTGTATTCATTTTAGCGGGTATGAGCGAAGCTGGATGCACCTTATCCTGGGGATGGAGAGCGAAGAGAACGTAATCTACGTCCACAGTGACATGTTGCAAGAAAGATCTATGAGGTCGAACTATCACATACCGTCGGTAACGAGGGCTTATCGGGAGTTCGACAAAGTTGCAGTAGTGAGAGACGGTTTGAAGGGGATCATTGCTCAGGGTTTCAACATAAGTCCTGACAAAATCTCGGTGGTTCACAACATAAACAGGATAGATCCTATCCGGAATCTCGCTTTGCAAGACGTGCATTACGATGCCCAGACCAGCTCCAACATGCCCATAGAAGAGCTGAAGGCAATCCTTGAGGACAAGTCGATAACCAAATTTATAAACGTCGGGCGCTTTTCACCAGAAAAGGGCCATATGCGACTCATCTCTGCCTTCTGTCGCTACTCGGATGCGCATCCCGATAGCGCGCTCATCATCATAGGAGGACACGGGGTAGACCATCGCACCATCCTCGACATGGTCGAGGGGCATCCAGGAAAACGCATCGTAATTATCAAAAGCTTATCGAATCCTTTCCCCATTCTGGCTTCTTGCGACGCTTTCATTCTTTCGTCGTTCTACGAAGGCTTGCCTATGTCGATCATGGAGGCTCTCATCTTGGGGAAGCCTGTCATCTCCACAGCGATTTCGGGTCCCAAGGAGTTTCTTGAACAAGGCTATGGGCGCATCGTCGACGATTCAGAGGACGGCCTCTATGAAGGTATGTGCGATTTCGAGAAGACCGGGCTTTCCGATCTCAAGAGCTTTGATGCTGAAGCGTTCAATGCTCAAGCGGTAAAAGAGTTTTACGATGCAATAGGTCTTTAAGCGCTTATGTGCATGCTCTCGTTCGCATGCACATTGCGGCAAAACGAACGACTGCTAGAACCCTTCGAGTCGTCATCAAGCGATCGGGGGGTTCTGTTGTGGATCGGGCACTGAATCGTTTTTTTGAAAACTAACAATTCCCACGTATTGCTTCGATGCGGGAATCAAACACGGACCGTACGGGGCGGAGGATGTTCGACATTGTTGCTGTTGCCTGACCGGTTTATAGCATGGTGCTGCATGGAGCTACATCCTCTGTGGTGTCTTCTTCGGCTGCATGCTCGTTTGGCTGCCGCATACGCGTTTGCTGCCTTGTTGGTCTAATGGGTTCTCATTCTGGGGTTTTGTGCGCGTGCTATCATTGATGCCGAACAGATTCACGCATGATGGAAGGGTGAGGTTTTGGGACCGAGTTCGAACCGACGGGCTCCTTACGGTCGGGGTGGAGAGCGCACGCCGGGCGTGGTTTCGCCGTATGACCGCAATCGATCTTACCGGTCAAGTTCGCTTCAGGGTCGCCCAGCGGGCAGCTCGGTGCGCCCGGCGCCCAGGCCCACCGCGCAGCAGCTATATCCCGAGCGTGTTAGGAATCGAAAGCGCAACCGGCTGATCAGGCGCATCGGTTTGTGCGTACTGGCCGTGCTGCTCGTGGCGGTCTGTGCGACAGGTGGGTATGCGCTGTGGTATTCAAATGCCCTCGATGGCGCTCTGTCCATGGGCTCCGAGCAGGATGCTTCGGTTGACTCCGTTTTGGTGAGGCCCGAAACGGGCAAGCCCTTTTACGTGTTGCTTCTTGGTTCCGACTCCAGGGAAGGGTCAGGCACGTCGAAGAATCCCGACATGCAAGGCGACAACCAGCGTTCCGACGTGATGATCTTAGCCCGTGTCGACGCAGGCAAGAAGCAAGTTACTTTGGTGTCCGTGCCGCGCGATACTCCCTATACGCTGGACGGTGGGAGCGTTGTTAAGATCAACGAGGTGTACAACATCGAAGGAGCGGCCGGCTCCATCAAGGCCGTGTCGAAGCTGACGGGTGTTCCCATCTCGCATTACGCCGAAGTGCATTTTTCCGAGTTTCAGGAAATCGTCGACAAGCTGGGTGGTATAACGGTGGACGTGCCTATCGAGGTGTCGTACAAAGATGCGCTCACGGGCGACAAGGTCACCATCAAGCCGGGCGTGCAAGCTTTGAACGGCCAGCAGGCGCAGATATTCGCGCGCGCTCGTCATGAGTATGGCGAGAACCAGGAGGCGAAGCGGCAGAGCAACATCAGGACGGTGCTCATGGCCATTGTCGAGAAGGTTCTCGAGAAACCCCTGGCCGAATTGCCGGGCACGGTGCTCGATCTTGCTGAGAGCGTGGGCACCGACATGAACACGTCGGACATCCTGTCGCTCGCCCTCGATTTTTCGGGCGGCTCGGGTGAGATGACCGTATACAGCTGCACCGGCCCCAGCAACGGCGATTTCATGGAGCAGCATAACGGTCTATGGTTCTGCTACGAGAACCCGGAAGGGTGGGCGAACCTCATGGCCGCGGTGGACGCCGGCGAGGATCCTGGCGAGCTGGACGTCGAATCGACTGCGATCATCCCTGCGTCTTCGGACGCGTCGGTCTGATAGGCATCAAGGAAGGACGAGAGGCCATGCCGGCTGTTTCCGTGATCATACCCATGTACAACGTGCGTCCCTATATCGAGGACTGCCTGCTGTCGTTGAAGCGGCAGACGTTCGGCGATTTCGAGGCGCTGTGCGTCGACGACGGTTCGACCGACGGCACGCTGGAAGCCGCTCGGAAGGCGGGCGGCGACGACGCTCGCTTCTCATTCCTTTCTCAGGCGAACGCGGGGCAGTCTGCCGCGCGCAATGCGGGCATCGCCCGCGCGACGGGGAAGTACGTCGTCTTCCTGGATTCCGACGATTACTACGAGGATCGTGCGTTGCAGATGCTGTTCGAGCGGGCGGAGCGCGACGGGTTGGACGACCTGTTCTTCTCGGCCCGCACGCTGTACGAAGGGGAGGACGTGCGAGCGCGCTATCATGATGAGTATGGCGGTCGCTCCGACATCGACGGCATCATGACGGGTCGCGAGCTTATGGTGCGCTTCGTCGAAGAGGATTCGTTCTGCGTGTCTCCCGGAATGCAGTTCGTCCGTAAAAGCTTTCTCGACAAAGTTGGCCTTCGGTTCTACGAGGGAATCGTGCACGAGGACAACCTCTTCACCTGCCTCATGCTGGCCTTGGCGCCGCGAACCGGCTTTCTGAACGAGTCTTTGTACGTGAGGCGGGTGCGGCGCGGCTCCACGATGACCGAGGATCGCGAGATCAAGCACGTGTACGGTCACTTCAAGGCAGCGTACGAGATCGAGGCGTGGCTGCGCGTCCATGTGGGGGAGTGCTCGGAGGCGTTCGTCCGCGTTTTGCTGCGTCATGTGGCGTTCTGCTACGATCGGGCGGCGTTCGATGCCCTGTCGCTCGATGAGGCGCAACTAGAGGCGTGCGCGACCCAGCTGGGCGCATCGGATCCCGACGAGGGTGTGTCGTTTCGCTTGCACGTGATTGAGCACGCGCGAGAAACCGGGGGAATTCGTCAAGAGTACCTTGGCTCCACGACGTACCGGATAGGCCATGCTATCATGGCCCTGCCTTGTCGACTCAAGGAGCGCTTGGGTCGTTAGGCGCACTGCTCGAACGAAAGGAATGGTACAGGTGAAATTGAAGAACATCGTGCGCTACGGTGCGGTTGCGGCGCTGATGGCGCTAACGATGGCAGTTATGGTTAGCTGTCAGAAACAGGAGCCTGCTGCGGAGTCGGAGCCCACCGATACGCAGCTCATGCAGGAGGCTGCCGGCGATGCGAAGGCTCCCTTCTACGTGCTAGTGGTTGGAAACGATTCGCGCGTTGGAACGACTCAGATCTCGCTCGAGGACTACGCCGACGGCACGGGGCGCTCCGACACCATGATGCTGGTTCGCGTCGACCCCGTTACCTACAAGATAACGCTAGTCACCGTGCCGCGCGATACTGAGGCCGACTACGAAGGTTCGGTGGTGAAGATCAACGAGCTATACCGCCAGGGAGGCATGGAGGCCGCTGTCGAAGGGGTGGAGAGCCTGACTGGCGTGCATGTTCAGTACTATCTCGACATGGGTTTCGTCGGATTCGAGAAGTTCGTCGACCAGATCGGCGGAGTCACGGCGAACGTCCCCATCGACATGCATTTGAAGGACATCGTGAACGGCGGCACCATTGAGCTAAACGCCGGAACACAGGAGCTCGACGGCCCCGAGGCCCTTGTTCTCGCCCGTGTGCGCAAGCTGTACGCTGCCGACATCGAGGCGTGCCGCCAGATCCAGGACCGCCAGCTGGTCGAGGCGGGCATCAAACAGGTTGCGGCCGACCCGGCGAACGCTGCTACGCACCTTGACGCGCTTCTTGGCAATGCCGAAACGAATTGGCCGAAGGACGAGCTGGCGGCTATGGTGGCGGACTTCGCCGCGAACGCCGACAGGATCGCTTTCCAGTCGGGTACCGGTCCTTACGTTGGCGACTTTATGGAGGAGCATGACGGCCTCTGGATGGTTCCTCGCGACGAGGGAACGTGGAGGAAGGTTATCGAAGTGGTCGAATCCGGCGGCGATCCGACGACGGTCGTAGCCTTGCCCGAAGTAGAAGCGGCGTAAGCCACTTAGTATGCAAGAAGACCCCGAATGCTCGGGGTCTTCTTTTATTTCCCGCCTTCGCGGCTGCTTTTCCTCGTCACGTATTTCTTGAAGGTGCGCAGAGTGAACCAAGGACCTACGTTGCGTAGGTTGTACAGCCCCTGCTTGACGAGCCCCCAGGCGTAGGGCGCGCTGCGGATGTACGGTTCGGGCATGCCGCGCAGTTCGGCAAACATGCGCTTGCATCCTGGAGGTATCTCGGCGTCAGACAGAACAAGATCGGTATCCATTCGCTCGAACATGCGCGTGGCTGCCGCCCGCACCTCGTCGTTCGTCAGGTCGACTTCTTCCAGGACGCCACCTAGGTAGGTGAAGCCGCGGCTGTTGTGGGCGCGCAGCACGGCTTCGTCGCGGATGCCTATGCGTTCGAGCGCATCCATCATGTCGTTCCATCGGTCAAAAGGCAATAGCGTGTTGTTCAGCGCGAAGGACTTCGATTTCTCGGGCGTTTCCTCGCGGTAGCAGTAGTACGGTTCGTCGAGATAGACGATGCGCTCGGCTTGGCAGAGCGTCTCTATCAGAAACGGGTTGTCGGCCCATCCCGCTCCCGGATACTCGCGGAAGCGGATACCGTGCTTTTCAAGGAATCCTTTGCGGTAGATGGCCGACCATATGGACGGATGGTGCGTGAGCAGATGCGCCGCGTCGCGGATGATGAACGGCTGGCAAGGCGGCTTGATGCGACGGCGGTAGCTGCAGTTCAGCTTGCGTTGCTCGGGGGTGTCGGGCATCCAGATGCGCCAGTACGGGGTTTTCACGATGTCTGCGGGATCGTTGAAGGTTGCTTCGAAAGCGAGCATGTCGGCATACATGCCAGGTTCAATCCAGTCGTCGGGCTCGACGATGGAGATCCATGCGCCTCGCGCCTCTTCCAGTCCGCGATTGCAGGTGGCTCCGTAGCCTTGGTTCTGCTTGTCGATGACGCGGATGCGCTCGTCGCGAGCGGCGTATGCCTGCATGATGGCGAGAGAGCCGTCCGTGCTGCCGTCGTTCAGGCAGATGACCTCCAGCTCGCGGTGCGTTTGCGCGAGAATGCTGTCGAGGCATTGCGCAAGGTACGGCTCCGCGTTGAAGACCGGGACGATTATAGAGACGAGCTGATTATCTACGTTGCGCATGAAGGGCCTTTCTTTTCCTATTCATCCACGAAATCAGCGCACGCGCCGGAATCGTCGAATATGTAGCGGGTGCCGTCGATTACCGCGGTGCCGGTCGCCATGGCTCCAGAGGAGGGGCCAAGATAGTACCATGACCCTCCGTTCTCGAGCCAGCCCGTTGCCATCATGCCTGATTCGGGATCCATCCAGTACCAAGCTCCTCCCGTGAGCAACCAGCCGGTTTGCATGGCTCCCGATCCGCTCAGGTAATACCAAGCGGTTCCTTGTTTCAGCCAGCGGCTCGACTGCATGGCGCCGGAGCCTTCGAAGTAGTACCACTTGCCGTCGGCCGCCTTCGCCCAGCCGGTGGCCATCCTCCCGCTCTCGGGGTCCAGCCAGTACCAGTGCCGCCCTTGCTCAGCCAGCCCGTCTGCATCGCCCCGGAGCCGGACAGGTAGTACCAGGCGCGCGCCCTCTTCGCCCAGCCGCCGTGCTGCATGGCCCCCGAGCGTCGAAGTAGTACCACTTGCCGTCGGCCGCCTTCGCCCAGCCCGTGGCCATGGCGCCGGAGTCGGTGAGCCAGTACCACGTGCCTCCCTGCTTGATCCAGGAGTTTTGGGTGGCGGCTGCGCTGTTCGCGAACCAGTACCATGATCCGCCCAGCTTCTTCCACCCCTGATAGGCCTGTTTGAGCCCTTGGTAGTACAAGACGAGTCGGGGGTCGTGATTGAACGCGTGGTACGTGGCGGCGTCCTCCATGACGTTCAGATGCAGGCCATCTCTCGCGAACGTGGCCACGACGGCCCCGTATCCGTTCGCCGACGCTTCCGGCGCGGTGAAGTAGCGGACGCCGAGCCGGTCAAGGGTCTTGGTCGCGTATTCGGGAAGATTGCTGCTGTTGCCCGTCTGCACGGCGTACGTGGGGGAGAGTGCTGTCAGGTAGGACGGCGTGTTCGATCCGCTCAGGCCGTGATGAGCCAGCTTGAGCAGATCGACGTGGCCTATCATGCCCGAAAGCCGATCCTCGTCTCCATCGTAGTTGTTAATGTCTCCTGCGAGGAAGGCGGTGGAGCCGCCCGCCTTCACCTTGACGCCCCAGGAGAAGTAGTTCGCGTCGGGCACGGGGTTGAACTTGTAGTCGTCTCCGTAGTTGACGATCTCGATGTTCATGTCTCCTAGGGTGAAGAAGGGGCTTCCCGTGGTCGAGGGGTCGGGGGCGTGCTCGTGGATCAGGTTGGGATCGACCGACCGGGTGACCGCGATGCCCTCTTCTGGCAGTAATTCGGAGTTGTACGGATCGTCCTGGTCGGTGGGGTCCACGCCGAAGCGCTCCATCACGCCTTCGGCGTCCAGCACGTCGGCTTGCGGAGCGTCGCCGACAGCAGTCAAGTCGCTTTGAGCTTCGACGGGGTTCGGCGCGGGTTCCACGGGCGCGTTCGGATCCAGGTTCTGGATCAGGATGGCGCCCGTCTCTTTCGCCGCAGCGATAGCTCTGTCGTACACGTACTGGTTGTCCCAGAGGCGAGCTTCGTCCGATATGAATGAATCCTGATATTCAGCCAGGTACACGCGCTGGGGGCGGAACTCGCGGATGATCTCGTCGGCGGAGCCTATGTGGTCGCTGTGGGGATGCGTGCCGAGGTAGAAC